>Ga0116188_1001246_pt1 | contig 22543 bp, 26 predicted proteins | sample AD_JPNTR2_MetaG_FD_89807 | JGI IMG/M metagenome (GOLD analysis project Ga0116188, IMG submission 89807) | Active sludge microbial communities of municipal wastewater-treating anaerobic digesters from Japan - AD_JPNTR2_MetaG | ecosystem: Engineered > Bioreactor > Anaerobic > Digestate | place...
AACATTAACAATAAGCAAAATTACATCTCCAGCCGTTGCTATTGTCATTGCGTTATTTTTGTACCAGGATATATATATTTTACATTTTGATTTCACACTGTGGTACAGGTTACTTCCCATAATTATGTGTAGTATATACTTTATACTATCATTAACAATTCTTAAACAATATATACGCTATGTAATTCCCCTGTACACAATTGTTCTTGCATCAGGTATTATTATGATTCTAGGAATAGCTTATCATATCTTCATCAATCCTATACATCCTGACTACTATGTATCCAATGTTTCAGCCGGAATTCAAACTGTTTTTATAGTTACATTCCTCATTTCATCGGGCGCTTTACGGTATATGCCTTTATTGCTACTTATACCATTATCACTTTTTATTTTTATTATAGCAATGAAAACACTATTGACTACAAACGAGTGGACAACACTTTCAAACCCAATTGCAACAGCTTTTTTCTTGAGCCTTTTAGCATTCATAACCGAGCAAAGAAATTTTAAGGATTTCATACTGAATAACAAACTTGAAGCAAATGAAGAAATACTAAGTAGATACAAATTTGCCATGGAAAAGGAATTGACCTTTGCATCACAATTACACCGTTTTATCATGCCACTGAATTCACCTACTTCTAAAATTTCGCTGTATTACAGACCATATTACAGTTTAGGTGGAGATTTTTATGATTTTATTTTTCTGGATAAAACAAAGAACAGGATTGGTATTTTCTTAAGCGATGTTACAGGGCATGGTATTTCATCTGCATTTATTACTGCATTGCTGAAACATTATCTTATAGTTGGAAAAAAATATTATTTAAAACCTGACAAATTACTGTACTACCTCAATGAATATCTAACTGACACCATTGGATCAAACTTTGTCACAGCACTCTATTGCATCATTGACTTTTACAAAAGAGAATTAACCTATAGCAATGCTGCTCATTATCCACCTGTCATTATTCATGAAGATGGCACCCTTATTGAACTGCCAAAAACAGGAAAACCATTCCCAATTGGTATTTTAAAGAAAAGGGATCTTCTTAAGAAAGGCAAATATTATGCGGTTTCAACAATAAAACTAAAAAAAAATTCAAAGATAGTACTGTATACTGATGGCGTGATTGAACTGTATAATCCAATTACTAAAAGCAATATTGGTAGCAGTACATTGTTTGACATAGTAAAGAAACATTACAAACTCACTGGTAATGAATTGATACATAAAATTGAAGAATATCTAAACAGCCACATTACCAGTGAGTTCATCAATGATGATATATGTGTCATCGTAATAGAAGTATGATGACAAACTAATGTATAAAAAATTCAGTCTGCTCCTTTTCAAGCCATCCTGGAAGCTCAAGAATAAACTCTTTTATCTGGTTACGTACTCTCCTGTAATGTTGCAATGCTTCTTCAGGCGCCTTTGCTTCCTTTGCCAATTGTGGCGGATCTTCAAAACCTCGGTGCAGTATCTTTGTTTTTCCGGGAAATACCGGGCAGTTTTCATTGGCATGTCCACACACTGTTATAACGTAATCAAACTGCTTATCTTTAAGATCATTCACATGCTTTGAAGTATGGTGTGATATATCTACACCTCCTTCTCGCATAACAATTACTGCATTTTGGTCAAGGCTTTTTGGTTCAATGCCTGCTGAATATGCTTCAATAATATCGCCACGTAATGCATTTGCAAAACCTTCAGCCATCTGGCTACGGCATGAGTTTCCTGTACATAAAAATAAAATTTTAATTTTTTGACCCATTGTATTTCCCTTTCCAGTTTTGATTTAATTTTAATTATTATCTCACAATAAAAAATAGTAAATAAATATTTTGTAAATTTTTTATGGACATATAACAATATTCTTACCCCACAGGCATTCCCCACACGGCGAAGTATTCCAGTAGCAATCCTTGTGTTCCACTGTTCGATGATAACACATATCAGGTTCCACACACAATGTGCAATCAGGAAATTCAAAATACCTGAATGTATCCCTGAAACTGACAAACTCTGCACTTTCCCATATAGCTGCAATATTATTTTTAAGAATATTCCCAAATCTATGCTGTATGTGTGTGCGCGGATTACCAAAATAGTAAGCCAGGTGTGTATAGGCAAGCTCAGGACAGGGAGAGATGTATCCTTCAACATTAATAAACACTGTCCCTTTTTCAATGAAAGGGCAACTGCGCAATGTTGATGCATTGCTTCCCGCAATGGTGACAGTGGAATCATGTAAAAATAATTTCCGTGCCTGTTTTAGTCCATCATACTTTCCATCAATTGAATAAGCTATTGCATTACTCATATCACTGCTATATGGAAATACGTGACTTACAATACAATGATCTGCCCCTGCCTGTTTTGCCATCGTAATAATATCAACAACACTGTTAATGTTGTGCTGTGTAACAACAGTTTCCACACCTACTATCGGCTTTTGTGCTTTTATGTTGTGTTTTGTTTCTTTAAGCAATGTTATTGCCTGCAATGGTATATGCACATCACTACCTTTGCGGATAGTGGGTTTAACTCCAGCAGGATCATCAATGGATATATAGACTGCTTCAAGAGGCAAAGAAACAAATAATTCAGCTACATGCTGTGTAATAAGCAAACCATTGGTAACAAGTACTATCGGCACATTCAGTGTACTCAATTGTCGCAGATGCCATTGTATATCGGGATTACAAAGAGCCTCACCAAATCCCAATAAAACAATACGGTTAAGGTTCGATAGTTCCTGTAATTGACTCACCAGCCTGTTAAGTAGCTTTTTAGTAAAATGGGTATTTTTAAAATCTTTAATGGAATGACGTACACAGGTGGCACACGATAAATTACAGGCAGTGGAAAGCTCAATATATACCTGACCAATAGTATCAGCTACATATTGACTTTCCTGCCTGCCCATCCATTCAAAACGCATATGTGTATCTACTGAAACAAGCTCTAAAAATATCGTTTTTTAAATGCCAGAGCCACGTTGACAAGGCCAATCAACACGGGTACTTCAACAAGCGGACCAATAACCGTTGCAAATGCCTGGCCGGAATTAATACCAAATATAGCAATGGCAACTGCTATTGCCAGTTCAAAATCATTGGAACCGGCTGTGAATGCCACAGCAGTTGTTTTTGCATAATCGCCGGTAATACGCCGCACAATATAGAATGTGACAAACCACATTAACACAAAGTATATAAGCATTGGGAACGCTGCTATAACAACATCCTGTGGGCGTTCAATAATCTTATTTCCTTGCATTGAAAACATGACAATAATTGTAAAGAGCAGTGCAATTAATGTAATGGGGCTTATTTTAGGAATAAATTGAGTTTCATACCACTGCTTCCCTTTGAGTGCAATCAAACCAAAGCGTGTGATTACACCACCAAGAAATGGTATGCCTAAATATATGAATACCGTTTTAGCTGACTCAGACATAGAAACTGAGATATTCAGACCCTTAACCAGACCAAACCAGTTAAGCGCCAGAGTTATAAACAAATAGATATACACTGCATAAAATAAAACCTGAAATACCGCATTAAACGCAACCATACCAACAGCAAGTTCACGATCACCGCCAGCAAGCTCATTCCACACAATTACCATTGCAATACACCGTGCAAGCCCAACCAGTATAACACCAATCATATATTCAGGATATGAGCGCAAAAGCAGAACTGCCAGTACAAACATGACAATTGGGCCAATCACCCAGTTCATCAGCAATGAAACTACCAGCAATTTTTTATTCTGAAAGATTTTTCCCATTTCCTCATATTTAACCTTAGCAAGAGGCGGATACATCATGAGGATAAGCCCTATGGCAATGGGAATATTGGTAGTCCCAACCTGCAACGTATTAATGAAGCCTTTTACGCCAGGCAAATAATACCCCATAGCAACACCCAGTGCTATTGCTAAAAATATCCATAATGTTAAATACCGGTCAACAAATGAAAGCTTTTTTGCTACACTATCAGCCATAGTTATACCTCTTTTATGTAATAATTATTTCACTCAGTGATAATTCACATTACTTAGTATTACTGATTGTTTTATTTTAAAGGTGGTATTAACAATACCGGTTGAGAAGCATTACGTACTACATTCCAGCTTACACTACCAATAAACACATCCTTCACAAGGCTTCTACCTAACGCTCCCATAATTATCAATGAATAATCCCTGTTTCTGGACTCATTGATAATCTCTTCTACCGGTATTCCATATTTTAAAATACAATCAACGTTTTTTACACCTTTTTTCACCAGCCTGTCTTTCAACATTTCAAGCCTTTCAGTATCAATTGTATTAAATTCATTAAGTTTATCTTTTAAATATTTTTCAATCCTTGTTTTATCCTGTACATGCATGAGCACTACATGTTTAATACCACTTTCTGCCATCTTTTCAACATAAGTAAATGCAAGCTCAGCAGTATCCGAAAAATCTGTTGTAAAAAGCAAGGGCTTATCAATATCAATACATGCGGCCTGACATACCGGCATTGCTTTATCATCAGAACGCAAACGTACAACAAGAAGTGGTTTTGATATATCATGTATTATTTTATGAGCAGTGCCACCTAACGATACATCAAACGCTAAACTGCGCCCATGCGTTCCGATGACAACCATTGAAACATTTTCTTGCTTAGCAAATTTCCACAATTCATATGATACACCATCATTTGCAATATGCACTGTTACCGAATACCCATAGCGTTCAAGCATTGCTTTTTGTTTTTGTAGTACCGGTTCAGCTTCTTTTACCAGAGAATACCGTAAATCTTCTAGATATTTAATTCCTAATGCGTGAAATAAAATTATTTCTTTAGTTCCATACACTTTTAAATCTTTAATGCATTCAATGACATGAGTGGATGCTTCTGACAGATCAGAAGCAAATAGTACTTTGCTAAACATTGTTGCCTCCAGATAAATTTTAAATTTTAACTACAGTGTAATTCAAAACACATGTTGTGGTTATCAATTCCTTTCACAGTAATTTATTTGCATGATCAACATGCTCCTCAACAGGAACAACCACCGCCAATAATGGGGAGATCCTTATTCTTTGCACCAACAGAAATACTTGAATATACCTGCCGTACATTGGTGCTTCCACATATTTTGCATACCACCTGCAACCCTTTTTCCTTTTCACTCATAGAGGCAATGACAGTAAATGTTTCATTACAGTCATCACAACGATATTCATACGCTGGCATTGAAATAATTCCTCCTTATTTAAAAAAATAATACCTTTTAAACTTTATGCCCTACAATGGGAATCACCCATTGTATGCAGTGTTTTTATATCATCCTTATATATTGATTCCAATGAAAACACCTGTGTAAGATACTCAAATAATTGATGATTATCCTTAACAAAATCTTCACTAAGGCTATAATATATCCACTGCCCATCTTTCCGATAGTGTACCACGCCGGCTGCATGGAGCTTTGCTAAGTGATGAGATACGTTGGTTTGCGTTATTCCAAGCAACTCAGCCATATGGCACACACATAATTCTTTCTGCATAAGTAGATTTATTATTCTTAGCCTGTTAGTATCAGAAAGCATTTTAAATATGGTTGATACTTTAACCTGTGTTATCATACCGATAGTCCATGTTGCCTGTATATATCAATATATGAACAAATATTCATATACTAAACATACCGCATATTACTTTTAAATCAATTTTTTTTCCTTACATTATAAAACACTAATGATTAAATATACTCCACCAGCAATAACCAGCACTCCACATGCTTTTTTAACAATCAAGGCACCTTTTGAACGTTCATTCCAGTTAAGGTAACGCTGCACCACTTCATACGATGTTCCTGCAATAACTATTACACTGCAATGACCAATTGCATACATGATTACCAGAGCTATCGCAAATAAAAGCTTTGTTGATGCTACCTGAAACGCAACGCCCAGCATTGGTGCCATATAGGCAAAAGTGCAGGGCCCCAGCGCAATGCCAAACAAAAGTCCTAATATAAAGGCAGCCCACAAACCTTTTTTACTAATTGCTGGATTTGCGCTTTTTTGTAAAAATGGTATATTAATAAACTCCAGTAAATGCAACCCAATGATGAAAAAAATACATGCCACAAATACATTGCCCCATACACCAACGTCGCCCATCATCCTGCCAGCAAAAGCAGTACCCACACCAATAAGTGCAATGGTGATAAGTATTCCCATTGAGAACATGAGTGAAACCACAAATGCCCGTGCTGTTGTTCTGATTCCCTGATCATCAATAAATCCAATAATAAGCGGGATACTTGCCAGGTGACATGGCGATAGCAGTATTGATAATACTCCCCATACAAATGAAGCGGTAATGGCAATCCATACAGTGTCATACAATGCATTGGTAAGCCATGTAAAAAGTTCCATCATGGCTTTAACCCCTGCTTTTGCAATAACTCATCTATAGCCTCAAAAGGAAAATAGCCTTCATGGCGAAAAAATTCTTTGCCATTTTTGTCCAGAAACACCTGTGTTGGAATCACTCGTATGCCAAATTTTTGAGCATACGGAGCACCTTCCTGTGTCCATACATCATAAAAAACAATCTTTACTTTGCTGCCGTACTTTTCCTCAACTTTTTTCATAACTGGTTGCATCATACGGCATGGAATACAATTAACCGAGCCTATTTCAACAAATGTTACTATAGCTTTATCCTGTGTTTCGGCCATTATATTAGTTTCTACTGCTGTGTTTTGCTGTGTTTGTACATCATTATTATTTTGTTTACATGCGATAGTTACTGATACAATAATCATCAGAATACAAATGAGTAATTTTTTCATGATTAACTCCCTATGCAATAGAAATAAATTATTTCATTATACATCAAACACGTATGCTAACAGAGATTCTTCCCCTTCGACAGGCTCAGGGCAGGCCTTCGCTCAGAATGACACAGCATCCTGTCATTCTGAAGCCACAAAAGTGGTTGAAGAATCTCGTATTTCTTACTGAAAAGAGATCCTTCGCTTCGCTCAGGATGACAAAAAAGTTACAAGGATGACAACACCGTGTCATTCTGAGGGGCGCAGCCCCGAAGAATCTCGTTGTTTATTATAAAGCTAACAATTACCTCCGCACGAACAACCTTCTGAACCTTCTGAGATGACAACCCCTACAGGTTTATAATTAACAATATCATTTTTAATCCTTAGAGCTATCTCTTCAACAAGTTCGTCATTGACCGGTGTTGAACCTTTTTTACATCCATAATTTGACAAATTGTACACTTCAGGTGTAACGCCAATTGCTTCAAGCCCTTTATGCGCACAGGCAACAGGGCAGCCATCAATAACTATATTGCGATCTGCACCCTGTGCCGAAGCAATAAAACCTGAAAGACGCGCACCAACCCCGGCCAGGCAGGTCATCCTGCCCACTTTTTCTTTTGAAAGAATTCGTGTAACCCTATCAGCTATGCAGCCAACATCAGCTGCACCAGAGCATGAATATAACAGTACATTACCGCCACCACAACAGTCCATAAACAAACTCCCCCTTAGTATTAACAAAATTTTACTGAATCAACTTTTTAATTTCATCAAGTGTTGGCAATTTGCCAGCTACTTTAACCTGACCATCAACAACAAGCGCAGGTGTAATCATCACACCATAGTTCATTATCTGCTTGATGTCAGTAACCTTCTTCAGTTCATACTGCAAACCTAACTCCTTTGCAGCCTGTTCGGTTAAATTTTGCAACATGTTGCATTTTGGGCAACCGGTACCCAGAATTTCAAACTTTTTCATTACTACCTCCTACCTAACTGAATATCAATCTATTATTTGCTATTTACTTCCAAAATATGTCATTTTCATCAATTTTCTATTCACAAATACATGCATGTTCAATTTTCACATGCTTTTACAATACTCATAATTATTCTAATCTACTTCCAGTAGACATCCGAATAATTCTTCAACATTTAACTACTCTTTTACTGTAAGTTTGCCTTCTTCCTTCATTTGTTTGGTCACATGTGCCCATATTTTTTCCCGCTCATATAATGCTCTAAGTTCTTTAATATCTGGAAATGTGATAGCATTCCCTTTACAAAGATTTGCACATGTGGTGCAACCAACAATACAGTTTAAAGGATTTTCTACAACCGGTCCTTCCTTTTTCCATGTATATACCTGCCTTCCGCAATTCATGCACATGCCACACTTAACACATTTTTCTAAATCTACAGTTGGATGCCAGTTGACCTTTTCCCTTGGATACCCCGCTAACCATGCCATAATAACCTCCCGATATAAATAAATTTTTAAAACTCTATTTACACTCTATTTTATTATCAACACTGAACATGAAGCCTTGCGTGCTAACTTTTCAGTTGTTGAACCCAAACGTGATATTGGCAGGTTACTTGAACCATGAGAACCAATAACCAGCACTGTCACCTTATTTGCATCAATATATTTTGCAATCTCTTCCGTTGGATGCCCTTCCACAATTATCTTTTTTCCCCGCAATGCCGATGGTATTTTTTTGTAAAGCTTTTCAAGCTCTTTTTGACATTGAGTCAGGCGTGCTTCATGAAATCTTTGTATTACCGGGAAAAATTCTTCATCCATTGGTGTTATTTCATGTGAACGCCTTATTCTGTATACATCTTCTTCAACGTGGATAAGATCCACTTTGCCTTTTAAACCTTTGGCAATTTTAATGCCGCTATCAAGAATTTTCTGCGAAAACTCTGAAAAATCTATTGCAACAAGAACTATATTGCTCATATCATTCCTCCTTTATACACATTAAAAACTTATACCACATTTAACATACATAACCTCATCGGCTTTACTTTTAGTATCATCTTTTTTATGCTGATAATACACAATAGTTCGTATATCTTTGCTGAAACGATACCCAACTCCACCTGAATATATTTTTATAGTATTATCGTTATCTGTATTTTTACCATAGCCAACACGCGCTGCTAAAAGCAGCGGTACAGTCCACACATACGAGAGATCAATATGCAGGTAACTATCTACAAGTCTATAGTTTGTTTTTTGGCCACTCACTTCCTCAACAGGTAGTGCATATACAACACCAGCTTTTACAACATCCTGTGTATAGAATGCACCAAACGCAGTGTCGTTGGTATAATTATCTGACCTGTCATTATCATTGGTTATACAGTATCTATTGAATGCTATAAGGCTGAAATGTTCAAACGGATTAACTGTAAGCATGCCATAATATGCTTTACCATCATCAGTTTCACTGACATGCTTAAATCCTTCACCATTGGTGATAGCTCCTGTTATGGTAACCACCTTGAATAAAGAAACATCGGCTCTGACCCCAGCATCAGCCGAATAATCAACCGTAGTTTGCAGCAGATCCTTTGAATTATCAAAATAGTTCTGCTGTATCCACCGGTAATCGCTCTGGCCATCAATGTAGCTAAGAAGTGGTGTGCCAACCATGCCAAACTGCAGCGTATACGATAGGTGCTCATACTGCTGTGCTGCCTGAATATACGTAAATTTAAGATACACTGTATAATTGTTGGTTTTTGATTTAACTTCTGAAGTGGTTGCAGCGTCTTCCTGATATGGTTTTGTACTTTCACTTTCTACCTGGCCAATGTCAGTAGTTACACGCATGCTCCATATTTCATCAAACTGCTTTGTGAAGTTGAGATACACACGGTTGAGTTCAAATGTATTTTCGCTTTCTGTTCCATCTGATTTCTGTATATCCTTCTTCCAGTCAAAATAACCAACACCCGAAATATTCACCAGCGGTTTACTTTCCTCTGCAAAACCTTTACTGATAACTATCGCACATATAATCAATGCTATTGCAATTTTCTTCATCATCAATTTCCCCTTATTGATATAACATTCCAAAAATAAGTCCCGTGATCGTTGCCATGATCACAACCAGCGACACATAAATAACAGTCTTTTTTGTACCAATGACACTGCGTATTACAAGCATATTGGGAAGCGATAACGCTGGCCCTGCTAATAGAAGTGCCAGTGCAGGACCATATCCCATACCACTACCAAGTAATCCCTGTAAAATAGGAACCTCGGTGAGTGTTGCAAAATACATGAATGCACCAACCAGTGAAGAGAAGAAGTTTGCAAATACAGAATTACCACCAACAGCAACACTTACCCACTCTGACGGGATGATTCCCTCATGTCCTGGACGACCCAACAAAAATCCAGCAACAAGTACACCACCTAAAAGAAGCGGCAGTATCTGTTTTGCAAATGACCATGTCTGCTCAAGCCAGGTGGTCATTTCACCTTTTTCAGTTGCAGTAATAAGTGTCAGTGCAACAACTCCTGCAGCAAATGGTATCATGGGCTCATGCTGAAAAAGAAATCCCAAAACACCAACGACTATGATAGAAACCAGAACCTTCCACCATTTAACACCAAACCATGCACCAAGCGTTAGCCCAAATAACAACGATGATATGCCGGTGATTTCCCATTTATATGAAAAAATAGTATACCATATACCTTCATTTGTTGCAGGCTTTCCCCAGTTTGCAAATACCAGTATCGCCACCATCAAAAAGAAATAGACTACCGTTTGCCACAGTGGACGCGGAGTTTCAGGCTCAGGCATATTCATCATGGCATTGGCTTTTTCTATTTCCTCTTTCCTGAATATCAGGTACATCAATGCACCAATAACAACACTGAATAAAATTGCACCTACAGCCCGTGCAACACCAATTTCAAGTCCCAGGACACGGGCAGTTAAAATAATTGCCAGAACATTGATCGCAGGCCCTGAATATAAAAAGGCTGTTGCCGGTCCCAGTCCTGCTCCCATGGTATAGATACCTGCAAAAAGCGGCAACACCGTACATGAACACACAGCAAGTATTGTACCGGAAACCGATGCCACACCATACGCCAGTAATTTTGGCGCAGTAGGCCCTAAATATTTCATAACACTATTCTGGCTTACAAATGCAGCGATAGCTCCTGCAATAAAAAACGCAGGCACCAGGCACAAAAGAACATGTTCCTGTGCATACCACTTTGTCAGATGCAACGCTTCAAACACAGCATTGTCAAAACGCGGATTGCCAATTGGCAGATAGTAAAAAATAAGAAATGCTGCAACAATATACAGCAACTTTTTTAATTCACTCTTCCAATCCATAAATGCATCTCCTAATATATTGTATGTTACATGAATAAAACTGTCATAATATTTGTAGCGTACATGAATGGTAATTCTATGAATGCCGTACACTCCGAACACAGCAGCGAGCAATCTTAACCTGATGTGCCACATTGTGTTCAATAACCCTATCAACACACGCAATAAAGTCAAGAACACAGGAAGTCTTAAGGTGATAATATACGGTGGTACCCTGTTTTACATCATACACCAGCCCTGCATTTTTCATCACTGCTAAGTGTTTGGACACCGTTGACATGTCAGCACCAACAAGCTCTTGAAGCTCGCATACGCATCGAGGCCCTTTTTCAAGCTCCTCTACCATCATGAGCCTGCTTGGATGCGCCAGCGCTTTCATGATAGCAGCACGTGTTTCATACTTTTGCTTTACTAATGGTTCCATATTCATACCTTATAGAATAATTTTAATTTTGCTTATTTGGTAATATAGCCAAATAGTCAAATTAAATCAAAAAAAAATTTCTTACCTGATTTTTTTTACATTTACAAAAAGTTCTTGAAGAGTATACTATTGTAACCAATCACCATCAGTTAGCTACTAATAAAAGTATGGGCGATAGTTACTGTTAATGGAGTGGGATGTATCAGATACAATTACAATATAACACTATTGCATATATAATCCATGAAGGAAAAAATGGCATGAATACTAAAACACGTAACAAGGCGTCAAACTATGCATTCACCGTTGTTGATACAATCATAAACAATATAGGAGCTCGACCTTCATGCTCTGATGATTCACATGTAACTGCACGTGTATTCCATAAACTGTATAAAGCGTATTGTGACACTTCACAACTTCAATCATTCATTACGCATCCTGCTGCTTTTTTAGGTTTCTTAACGCTTGTGCCATGGATATACATTACTTCACTCATTTTTTTATTACTGCACTACTATGGTATAGCTGCACTTGGATTTACTGTTGCAAATATCATTGCATCGCATCAATTTATTTTTTATAAAGGCACCTTTGATTTTTTATACAAACCAAAAAAAGGCTACAATGCTATTGGCATTATCAATCCTAAAAAAGAAGTGCGTCAGCAAATCATTATTAGCGGTCATCACGATAGTGCATACGAATTCCGTTATATGCGCACCACACCGCGCCTGTACCGTATACGTGTTGCATCAATCATTCTTTCCATGGTACTATCGCTCGTTATTGGATGGTTAATTGTAGTAAATGCTTACTGGTTTCAATCACACACTGTACACATTGTCTTCATGGTAATCATTGTACTGCTTGGTATTGCTAACATGCAGATGCTTTTTTTCAAAAGCAAAAACGCTACGCCAGGTGCTGGCGATAACTTAATAGCAAGTGCTATTACCGCAGTGATGGCAAAAATCTTCAGTAACTATCGCCCAGACTATACCCGTTTAATCTTTGTAAGCTTTGATGGTGAAGAAAGTGGACTTAAAGGTTCAAAAGCTTTTGCAAAAGCATACCGTGAGTGTATTAGCAGCATGCCAACATACCATTTTAATATGGATAGCCTTTACAAACCAAAGCTCAGCAAATTTTTGACAAGCGATGTGAATGGCTTTGTCACGAATTCAAACGAATTTGCGAAACAATGTGTAACTATAGCTCATAGCAAAGGGCACACTGCCACACTATTTGCCATGTATCCGGGAACCGGCGCCACCGATGCTGCACCACTGGCACAAGCTGGTGCCATTGCAACAACGCTCATAGCACTTCCCACTGAAGTTGAAAAGCAGGATAGTGTGTACCACACCATGAATGATACTACAGAGCACATTGAACCAGAAGTTGTACAGGCAACAATCGATATACTATACAGTGTTATTGAATTTCTTGATAAAGAAATTAAAGGTTGTCCACAAATTTTAATTAAGCATCAATAATTTTCATTTAGTAGGTCAAGACCGCATCACTTCCAAGGACAATCTCATTTACTTTTGCACCACCAATAGCTTCAGCACCTTCAATTAAATCTTCTACTTTAATTTTTCTTTTATTCATGCACGGTGTGCAAACAAGAAGTTTATTGCCTGCTTCAATATATGATTTGATCATATCCATTAGTGGATTGAATCCTTCAAAATGGATGTGCTCAGCGTATCCTTTCATTGCAAGCATGACAGCTTTACCCTGCAAAATGATAACCGGTGTTACATCCATTGCTACTGCTGTGTTTGCAAGAACAAACGGAATGGAAGCCATTTCGGGATCATCATCAGCATGAGTTACAATATACGTAATCTGTTTACTGCTCATACATCCTCCTTAATAATAAGTATTGTGTAATAAATAAAATAAATATATTGAAAAAACAATATTTTAATAATTTATATAATTCTATAATATTCGCCAACAAAAAATTATAAATAATATTAATTTTTTTCTGAGACTATTTTTATAATTAAATAATTATATATATTCTAGAAATTCCTGCCAAAAGTGGAATAGGTAAATATATTTTTATAAACAACGCTACTTAATCCTTCATTAATTATTTGTATCGATAGTTGTTGAAAAACTATCATTGGGTGAATATTTTCAATAGATATAATAAATACTGGATTCATATTGACATGAATTAGATTTTTATATTCAGGAAGGAATGCACGCCAGACAGGACTCGAACCTGTGACCCACGGCTTAGAAGGCCGTTGCTCTATCCTGCTGAGCTACTGGCGCGTTAAAATTCGGGGCGAGAGGATTTGAACCTCCGACCTCATGGTCCCAAACCACGCGCTCTAGCCGGACTGAGCCACGCCCCGAAATAAATAAAAATTGTATGGAAAGAAATATATCACAGCAAATGATTTTGTCAAAGTAATAAATCAATACTTTGTGTCAATAAAATTTTATTTGTGATTGTGTTTATATATTTCAACACCCACTCTCTGTATGTGAGACTTTATATTTTCTCCTATCAGTTCATATTTTGTTACATCAAGTGTATAGGGTATTTCCAGTTCATCTAATTGCGCATAAAGCTTTAAATAGTGTGAAAAATCCATTTGTGGTGCAATTATAACTATATCTATATCTGATCCTTTTGAATAAGATCCTTTTGCTCGGGAACCATATATAAGCACCTTCTCTATTTCAGGATATTGTAAGAATATTTCTCTCAAACTGTTAATAATTGTATCTTCAATGCCAAATGTATTTTTAATCATTCATTTTTATCTCCATAAATCTTTTAAATAGCTTTTCTAATTCAGCATAATATGATTTTACAATCTGTGAAACAATTGAATCTGCAATCATCTGATTATATGTATGTGCTGTTAAATTTCTTGTTTTTATAATTTCCATCCAGATACTGCCATTTTCAATAATTCCAAATTTAAATGCCATTTTAACAGCATCTCTTGAACCCTGTATGTCATGTATTCCCTGGTATAGGAAATAGTCTCTGATTAAATTCCATGCCAGCTCAAATGTGTACTCAAATGCCTGAATCATACCCTGTTTTTCAAGCTCATTTAATCCTTTTTCATTATATTGAACCACTGCTGCTTTTAATTGATTGATTGCTTTTTCAAAGTTTTCTAATCTTTGCAACCAGCGAACATCTTCTTTCATATTGCTTTTATCCCAATAACAAAATAGCGTCACATATTAAATTTTATAAATAATAATCTAAATACCCTATTACTATTTATAAGAAATTAATTAACGTAAATTACAATACTATTAGTGTCAACATACAATAATAGTGTGAATTACGTAATGTACACTTTTATTATAAAAATAACCATTGAAAATGTCAATGGATAATAGTTTTACAATGCGATTGAGTCTTCTATTATTACAATATCTCAATGAAGAAACGTGGATACTTTCTTTGGCATTAATTATTTTTAGAAAAGATCAAAATTAAAAATTTATCATAACCACACACAACAGGTTATGAATAAAATATACTTCTACTTCAATGGATAATCCTGAAGTACTTTTTGAAGCAGTGGCACATCGTCGGTTACTATACCGTCAACGTTGACATCAAGCAGTCTCCGCATATCTCGTTCTTGATTTACCGTCCACACATCAACCTGTATTCCACGCTCATGTGCCATACGTATCAGTGCCCCATTTGCCAGATGTGAAGGCCCAATGTATTCCGGTATTTGCAGTGCATCACCAGGAAAATGTTTAAAAAGCCCCAAAAGTCCTGACCTGAATAAAAAATAAAACCCCAACACACCCCACAGCCCAAATGATGTTGCCATGGTTGGGATTCTTTTACGTATATATTGTAAATTTTTACCATGCTGCGATGCACCCAGAACCCTGTGTTCAGATTTATGGCTAAGAACTATATCACAAAATTTTTCTGCCAGCACTATGGTATTATCTTTCAGGTCAACATTAAAGCGCTGTTCAGGAAAAGCATCCAGCATCTCTTCCAGTGTCATAATAGTAAAACCTTTGCCACGGTATGGGTAAGTTTCTCCATCCAAGCTGAAATGATATGCCGCATCTAATTGTTTTATCTCGTGTAATGTTAACTGGCCAACATTTCCCTTACCATCAGTTATGTGCGATAGTTCCTCATCATGAACTATCACCACATGTCCATCCCGGGTAAGGTGCGCATCTGTTTCAATGACATCTGCTCCTAACGCAATTGCTTTTTCAAACGCCAGTGCGGTGTTTTCTGGATATTCTTTTGAATATCCCCTGTGTGCAAAGATACGGGCTGGTTTTTCAAAAAAGGGCTTTTTCATAATTGTACTCTTTTTAGTATATAATCTACTGCATACTGTAAATTCTTTTTAACTATCACACAATTATCAATTTCTTTTTTATGCTTTTTGCCATGCCCTGTCAACACATATATACCCTGCATCCCAGCATTTTTTGCAAGCAGTATATCAGATGGATGATCACCAATAACAAAAGAATGTTGTACATCCAGATTATAGTACGCTACAGCTTGATCAACAAAATAGGTCTTTGGTTTTCTGCAATGACAGTTATCTTCTTTTGCATGCGGGCACATATATATGGATTCAATTGTAATGCCTTTATCAGCAAAAACGCTTTGAATATACGTATTTACTGTAATAGCCTCATCTAAGGTTACAATTCCTTTTGCAATACCAGGCTGGTTGGTTATGATAAACAGCCTGAAAAACTGCTGCGCTTCTTTCAAAGCATCAAACGTACATGTATAAAAAACTACACGCCCGGGATTACTTATATACCCCACATCCTTTATGAGTGTGCCATCTCTATCAAGAAATAATGAAGGATATTTTTGCAATGCCATTTAATCTTCCATTATTAAACCTTCATCTTTGATGAGCTGCATATACTCTTCAATTGTTCCATCAGACAAAAAACACTCAATGATCTGTTTGCCTAAGGGAAGAAGATTGGGATCATTGTAGTAATCCATAAGTTCCTTCTTGAAAAAATCAACCAGTATCTGAGCTCCCCTGTCATACGCATCTTCACCAACTTCACTTTGAAGCTCAGGCCTTAAAAGAAACTTCTCAATTTCTACTCCTTCTATAACAAGCTTATTTAATGAAAATCCCAACAATGAACAACGTGATTTAGACAATTCATCAGCAAAAAATTTTACACCACCTCTTCTTGCTAAATATTCACGCATAATCCATTGTGGGTTAAATCCAACTTGCCAGGCACCAATATACTGATTGGGTACCAGCACATATTTTACCTTTGGACTGGCAATTATCTGCTCAAGTAGCAAATTTGCAAAATTAACTTTTTTACCAGTTGCAAAAGGCCAGAAAGAACCAACCCCTTCGGATTCAAGCCCTCCAGTTTTTACAATACTTGGATTATCATGGCCACGAGGTGACACAAGCCTCCACAACCAGGCTATTGCCGGTGGTAATATATGGAATAAACCTATTATTCCATAATCAGGTTTTTCTTTTGTTGAAGGAGGAGTCCTGACACCAAAACTTCTTATATGAACCTGAACAGGTTTATTAACAATGTCCGGCAATGCATTGCGTGGAACCAGAAAACGAGGATTGGGACATGATTTACCCGGCTCATCTTCAATGTGTTCCCATAATAAAGCAGTACTGAATGGCTGCGCATCTATATTCAAAAACATTAATGGCACCTTTGGATGTATTGAAAGCGATTCAATATCAGGATCAGTGCCATACTGTTCAATATGATTAACCCGTATAAACCATCCTGCTTCAGCATCTTTAAGGTATAAATAACCATCATCTTTTTGAAATGATGGATGGCATAATCCCATATCATCAACAACTGGCCGCAAAAAACACCCCCGTGGCAGTACCAGTGATAACACTTCGCCAGTCACAATATTCACACCAAGCTTTATGGTACCATCCACATCTCGATGAATATGTTCATTGGTTTCACTTTTACCACTTCCACTGGCACCTTCATGCATTATGGTTGTCTTATTGCCATACGGGGTAATAACCTGCACCACAGCACAGTGATTTGTTACCCAACCTTCCTTCTCACCAAAATCAAGCAACGATGAATATACACCTTTCTTTGCACTTGGCCCGGGATACAGATTATAACTGTATATTTCATGCAGATTTTCACTCCTATAGTGAACAACTATCTGTTTCCCATTGAAATGGGTATGCCTGAAAACAGGTGCTATATAGAGTATACATTTAACATGTATGGTGCCTTCAATTTGTCTTGAATCAATGATTCCCTGTAATATCCCCAGGCCTAAACAAAAGAAACCAGCATTTGCAGGTGCTATTGCCATACCATAACACCCATCAAGTTGCCCTGCTTTGAAGAAAAACACTGCTAAGTCCTGCTTTTGTAACCAATCAAATGTTTCTTTTTTAAGTTCATTAAAATCTTTCCCAGATCTTTGTGTATAGGTTATCTTATCAGTTGGCAGGTCATCTCCAATAACCATGCTATCGGGATCGCGTCTGCGCATGTATGCTTCAGTATAATTAACAGCTATCCCATTTTTTACCTTATAAACAACGGCCTCACAGTATTCCCCTTTGCCTGGCACATCATATACAACTTTCTGAACACCATCATTCCCAAATTTGAGTGATAACTCAAATAAATCATCAACTGTATGCGCTACCGTTACATTTGTAGCCTGTAATAACGCATTTACCTGTTCTGGAACAATTAATTTACTCAGCAGGTCTTTCATTGCATTCCCTTTCTAATAGTAAATAAAATTAATATACTTTTCTCTTACCAGTCAAAAAAGTACATGTAAAAAATCAACTTTAATTTCTTTCATGCCTCAACACAGGAGAAAATGATTGCATTAATCACACATTGATTATATCCTCATGTATACTATTCCCGGAGGTAAACTATGAAGCGCGTATGGATATTATTAGTACTCACTATCGCAATTTCATGTACTCAGGTTAAAGAATTCCGTGATGCACCGTATATTGGCATTACCTATGGAACAATTCAGACCAGGCTACTAAAATATGGAATTGATATAAATAAAGATTATATTCATGCCCTGCAGGATCATCATGCTAATGTTGTACGGATTTTTATAAGCGATAGTAACCAGGATATTCATAATAAACTGCAACAATGCAGTGCATTCCTTATTCCAGGTGGCTTTGATATACACCCCTCGCGTTATGGCGAAACTGAATACAAATATCTGGAAAACGTAGATAAGGAACTTGATGCACTGGAATACAAAGTGCTTGCATATGCAAGGGAACACTATATGCCAGTACTAGGGATTTGTCGCGGCTGCCAGATGCTCAATGTGTTCTATGGTGGCTCATTATACCAGGATATACCCACGCAATTTAAATCAGACAAACATGTTATTCATCGGAAAAGTCTCAATCTTTATGTTTATACCCATGCTATGCCCTGTTATCATGAAATTGCACTTAACACAAAAAGTCGCCTGGCAACTATATGTGGCCTACAAAATATAACCGTGAACTCATATCACCATCAGGCTGCTAAAAAGGTAGCAAAAGGATTTATTGTTAATGCAAATAGCCTTGATGGGTCTATTGAAGGAATAGAATACTCCGGCAATGTGTTTATAGTAGGCACACAGTTTCATCCCGAAATGATGCGTGAGGAAAATCCAGTATTTGATACTGTATTTACAGTGTTTGTCAATGAAGCACATGCATATAAGAAATGCAAAACAACAAAATTCTTCGGCCGCCCTGATAAGGTTGGGGCGTCCTCAAAATGATAGGTTGAGTGTTGCACCGGAATTAGCAATGACTGATTATTTGTCATTCTTACCTCCAATTACATTGGGAGGAAGAATCTCAATTTAAAGATTTTTTAATTGAGGAGGTGATTATGAAATATAAAAAAGCATTCATTTATATTCTTTCTTTTCTTATAGCATTATTCCTCGTTGGTCAAATTGGCACCTATATCTATGTTGAAGCGCCTTTGAAAACAGACTTTTACGGTTCAATAGCCAGGGAAGAGGTTCGGCAACTACAGGCTTTACACAAAGTAAAATGTGTCAGTGGCAGTGACTGGATACATGTGGGATGGATTGCTGATCCTGATACCGAAAAATATATAATAGAAATAAAGGATGATAAAGGAACATGGAAACAGATTGGAACATCGCAGTTTGGATCATTTCTCTACAGGGGGAACGGTGGACTTTTTAAAGTGATAAAAGTTAATAAACAAACACAGCAGCAATCAACACTGGGGTATGCAAAAGCTTTTTCTACAGGTATTAATGTTACTGTATACAAACCAATCATTGCAGGTAACTATCGCCCATTATATAAACCTGAAAAACACGGCTATTACATAAATGACCATACCATTTTTCAGGATGCAAAACGCAACTGGCGCCTTATTGGTATCACTTCAAAAACTGATGGCGATCCCAATGCCGAAACATATTTTGCGGTTGCTAAAAGTGAAAACTTTCCCCATACCATGATGGTTGAAGATGAACCTGTTGCTGATGTTGGCGACCTGGCGTGGGCTCCGCATGTGATCAAACACAACAACGTATATCATATGTTCTGGTCACCTCATAAATTGCATCACATGATTTCACGCGATGGCATTCATTGGGAAAATCATGCTGTATTAATGAAAGCTCCATATCACAAATTTTTCCGCGATTGTATGATTTTACAGGTTGCAAGTGATCAGTGGCTTTTGTATACAACTGCTCGTGGACTGTTCTTTTCACAGGTTGATGTGTATCAGTCATTTGATCTGGTACACTGGCAATACATTCGCACAGCACTGAGAAGCAGTTTTGGCAGCGAACGCAATTCACCATTTGCGTCAATGGAATCGCCATTTGTGGTGAAGTATAATGATGGCTATTATCTGTCACTAACGTATAATAACGATACGCTATTTATTCACGGTGTGTTACTGCTTTTCAAGGTTTGGCTTGATAAGGAAAGCTACAATGACACGCTTGTGTTCTATTCTAATAATCCCTATGATTTTGGAGTTTACAGAGGCAAAAATCGTTCGGACTCACTCATAGCAACGCTGCGTGCACATGCTCCTGAATGGGTGTATGTGCCATCTACAAAGGCATGGTACATTACCACATGCGGGTGGAAATGGGTTGCAACATTAACAAATGGTGAGGTGGCGATAGCTCCTGTAATGTGGCAGAAGGTTAAGTAAATATCAATTACTGGTACAGGAACCAATATCAATATACTTAATGAATACTAATACAATGATTTTTATTGACTTTATTTTCTTACTTGGTATAATTACCAAATAAGAAAATTTTAACAATGAGGTGGTATATGGTTTCCAATGATATTAAAGAAAAGTATTTTCCTCCAGAATGGGCATTTCTTTTCCATGGACATCGCTGTCCTTTTATGCCTATTGGATACAGAATGGGTATGATAGCAATGGAATATCTGCAAATTGAACGCGAAAAAGATCACGGCTTCTTTGTATTTCCTGAATTAGGCGAAGGTCATCCACAAACATGTTTGATTGATGGCATTCAGGCTTCTACAAGTGCTACGTATGGCAAAGTTCTGATATCAAAAACATTCTGGGGTAAATTAGCTGCGGTTTTTTATCATCCCGACAAAGGTGCTGTAAGAATTTCTTTATTACCTGATTTTATTGACGAAATGGGTAAATTTGAATTTTTTTCATACAGAAAACGTGGTATTGAACCTTCCCAAATTCCCGATGGTGTAGTCAATGAAGTTATAGACTGGGTATTTACACTCAGCAATGATAGCATTTATAAAATTCAGGATATGCCGGGTTACAATTTTACACCTATCAAAGGTTCATTTGCCCGGGATAAATGCGAAATCTGTGGGGAATATGTCTTTGAACGATATATACGTATTAAGAATGGGAAAAAAGTTTGTATACCATGCTCCGGGTATGCTGATTAATAAATTGTGATATAGCAAGACATTATATATATGCTCAAAGAAGATGAACTTGTAAAAGTGCTGCTGCCTTATTGCAAACCACAGTATATGCCAAAAGGCTCTGTATTGTGGCTTGAAGGTGATACAAAAGGTATGGCAGTAGTATTAAAAAAGGGGAGAGTGAAAATTTACCGCATGGCTTCAAATGCTACAGCGGTAACCCTTTTCATTATGAAACAGCATGATATATTTGGCTTTTTACCGCTTATTGATAATAGACCATATCCTGTCAGTGCGGAAGCGCTTGATGATATTGAAGCCATGGTACTTGATCGGACTACTTTTGATACCATTATCAAAAAAGATCCTCAGGTTTGTGTTTCTTTGCTGCAATATATTGCACATTATCTGCGTCTAACGTTTGATGGCATTGCACGTTTATCATCCCGTAGTGCAATTACACGGGTAGCATCTGCAATCGTTGGACTTTTAGAAGAATATGGTTATTCAAAACATAACAAGCCTGTAATTTCTCTTCCAACCACTGCAAAAGAGTATGCACAACTTATTGGATTAACCCCGGAAAGCTTTTCGCGTAAATTAACCGAATTGTCAAAATTAGGTATTATTGAGAAATCAGGAACCAATAGACTTAGAATTAAAGATATTGAAAAATTGCGTGAACTGGCAAATCAGGAATTATTTTTTTAGCAATTGATTCAAATCAATGCCAAAACTTACCTAACAGTATACATTGATACACATATTATTAAAATCTCTATATAAGCTTAAGGAGTTACAGTATGGTTAATCCAAAAGAATATCTTGAATTTGGGCAGAAATTTCATGGCCACAAGTGCCCTGCCATGCCCATGGGTTTACGTGTTGGTGCAGCAGCAATGAAT
>Ga0116188_1001257_pt1 | contig 22341 bp, 33 predicted proteins | sample AD_JPNTR2_MetaG_FD_89807 | JGI IMG/M metagenome (GOLD analysis project Ga0116188, IMG submission 89807) | Active sludge microbial communities of municipal wastewater-treating anaerobic digesters from Japan - AD_JPNTR2_MetaG | ecosystem: Engineered > Bioreactor > Anaerobic > Digestate | place...
CTTCGCGTGGACTTGGTATGTCTTGCTCGGAACGTCGACGACGCTTCTTCTCATTCTGGCAGCCGAGGCGTTGAATCGAAGGTTTCAGATTCGTTAGGTCCGCCGGACCCTCAAGAATCGGCCTCCCCGACATCACCATCACCCTAGCTCCGCCCGACCGGGTGGAAAACCGTCAGCTTTCTCCGTGCCCCTCCACAACCAAAGCCATTACAAGCTCGTCCCGTTGGACCACCAGACTCCACTGATCCATCTCGTTCTTCATCATGGCAGGCGTTTCAGAGACCTCGTCCCACATGGGATAGAGAGCCATTACTCCCGGGTGAGGAACCCCGGTGGCCTCCATGCTTTTCGCAACCAAATCTTCGTACTCCAAGTTCACACCCGGGCCGTCGTCCATCTCCAGCGGAACCAGGAGGAAGTAGTCACGGTAGGGAGACACCCCCATATGGTTGCCGTCGGCAGGCATGACTTCATAGCGGAGAGCGTAGAGACCCGCGGGAATCCTATTCTCCTTGTAGTCCCTCCAAGAATCCACCAATTCAACCACTCCGACGAGGCTGCCGGTTCCGATTTTTCCAAAATTCACCCCAAGCTCGGTTGATGGCGATTGTTTCCAAGTCCATTCCTTCAAGAACCAGAAGCGAGCTACCTCCTTCCCGTCCAAGAGAACCGAGGCTCCTACCGGGTCCAACACCGAAGCGAAGTTCTCAGGCACACCTTGCGGCAGGGAATCGACTTTCTGTACCGAAGCATTGTCGGCGGCGACCACGGTCAGGCCGAGCAGAAAACCGCAGCAGGCTGTCAGAAACCATTTATGCATAGCCCGAAATCCTCCTTTTTTTGGCAAACAATATAGAATAGATAGCATCAGGCCACCTTCGGTTTCGGATCCGGTATCTTCCGCCGGTATCGTCGCTTAGGCGGCGTCGACCCGGGCCGAGCTGCTCGCGGAAAGCGTCGCCGGCCCGTCGGAGTTTCCCTCTCCTATACGATGCCCATACGACAAGGGTTCCCGATTCTTCGCCGATTAGGTTGAACCGAACCCTCCCCCTGTAACAAAAGAAAGCTTAGCCTTTCCCCCGGTAGAGGAGAGAGTGTTACGGAACAAACAGTCGGGTCGACTTTGCCGGATCTCGATAAGAAGACTACGCCTACCTAACAGAAACAGACCGATTCCACGGCGGAGTTCTTCGTAGGTAACCTGTGAGGGTTCTCACGAAATTGAGCGCCTGGACGGCCCAGACTGGACATATGCAGGGCCCACACTCTGTCCGCGGGTTTTCCTTCCTCTCGCTGCTGCTGGTCGTCTTAATCATCGGTGTCCTCTGGTGGTGGGTGAGCGCGCCGACCGGGAGTTCTCCGCCGACGGCGAAGGAGATCTCCAACGCTCAGGCGGCGGCGGCAGGCGTCCAGTGTTTCACCAACCGACAGGCTGCGGCAAAGGAAATTATGCTGTGGGAAACCCGTCATCCCGGGCAGGAAGCTTCCTTGGAGGCTCTTGAGAGGTCGGGGCAAATAGGGCCCGGCTGTCCCCAGGGCGGTCACTGGTCTATCGAACACGGTACAATCCGTTGTTCGATTCACTCCACGCAATGAGGCTTCTCCGGAAGTCGGCAGACGTTGTGACGTGTCCGTGCTTCGCGCATAGCTACTTGAAAGTCCCGGCGGCCAACGACGTGCGCACCTTGACAGGTGTCACCACCGTCGGCGTGGGCGTCTGACCAGGCATATCGATCCTGCTCAGAATCTCCTCCGAGTCGGGAGCCGTTTTTACCAAGAGGGTTACGTCTGCAGCAAACGGCTCGGAACACGAAATCCGCACCCAGCCAGCCGTGTACTCCTCCGCCGTGATCCGAAGCTCCTTCGTCGCCCACCCGGCCGGATCCAGCGACGCTTCACCGATCACGAGTCCGGATTTGAGTGCAGTTCCAGCACAATCGGATCGCTCGTGGGATTGGCGACGAACAACACGCTTTCCAGGTATTCGCCGCCCAGCTCACCCGCCGCGACATGGGGGAACACCAAGACATGGTCGGTCACCAGATTTCCGGCTCTCAGGGTGGAGGGTATGGTCGCGACGACGGCGGCCGCCAAAACGGCCCCGTGTGCAAACAACGTCATCTTCATGGTCTTCTCACCTCCTCTCCCCTAAAAGCGATGGTAGCTCATTCCCTCAATCGAAAAGATTCCGGACTGCCTCCCGGACGGATCCGCACCCGGTGGTTTGCCGGCAAATCCCGCCGGCAATCCACTCGACCGTCGGGCCAGCGTACCTCCAGTTCGTCCACCTGCTCCGCCTTATCCAACCCGAAATACATCCGAGGATCCGAACAAGAGGCGAAGCTTCCGCCGGTAAAAGCATCGCGGCGCATCCTCCGGCCGCCGGCGGTCACATAGACGACGGAACCGACGCCGTCCGTCGGAATCCCGTCACCGCCTACGAGCTCGACGACCAATCGGCCGTTCTCTCCACCGGCCACGTTCTTTAGCAGCTTCGGAGCTGAATCCAAGCAATTAATGACGACATCCACTCTTCCGTCACCGTCAAAATCGCCAAATGCCGCCCCACGACCCGTAACCACAATGCCCAAACCACTGTCCGGTCGTGCGGGAACCTGGGCGAACCGCTCACCGTCCAAGTTGCGGAACAGCAGCGGACGCTGTTTCCAGCTCGTACCCCATCGAAAGCGATCCACGACAGGATAAACGTGCCCGTTGGCGACGAAGATATCGAGCAAACCGTCATTATCAAAGTCCAGAAAACCGCTCCCCCAGCCCACAAAAGGCAAAGAGCCGTCGGCAATTCCCGCCTCGTAACTCACATCCAGAAAGAAATCTCCTCCCTGGTTCCGGTACAGGGTGTTGTAATCGTCCGAGAAATGCGCCAGGAAGAAGTCGACCCATCCGTCCAGGTTATAGTCCCCCACCCCTAGTCCCATTCCCGCTTGGGATCGCCCGTCCAAGTTCAAGGCAAATCCCGAGAGGTAGCTGACATCTTCGAAGGTACCGTCTCCCCTGTTCAGATAGAGGTAGTTTGGTGTAGAGTCGTTCACCACCACCAGGTCCAACCAGCCATCGTTGTTGACATCCACAAACGCCGAGGAAAACCCGTAATGCCCGGCATGGTCCGCCACGCCGGCTGCCTCCGCCGTTTCCGTGAACGTTCCGTCACCGTTGTTCCTGAACAAAAAATCCCTCGTCCCTGACAGCCCACGCGGACCGCACATGACTTCGACTCCCCGATAGCGGCAAAAATTCACCGCTATGTCGACGCCCGGACGAGGCGGCCGGCGGGCGTCGAAATTCAGATAGCCGCAGACGAACAGGTCCAGGTCACCGTCCCGGTCGAAATCTCCGAAGGTGGCCCCGGTGGTGCCGTATTCCGGCAGTTGAACCCCGGCCTGTCCAGCCACATCCTCGAAACGGCCGTCCCCGAGATTCCGATAAAGACGGTTCGGCCCCAAGTTGGAGACATATAGATCCACCCAGCCGTCGCCGTCGAAGTCGCCTGCCACAACCCCCATGGCCCACGCCCGATTCTCGACCCCCGCCGCGGCGGTTACATCCTCAAAACGGCCGTTCCCCCGGTTTCGATATAGTCGGCTGGTGTCGAAAGCCGCTTCGCCCCGCAGGGCCTCGAAGGGGCCGGCCGAGAGTAGGTAGACGTCCAACCAACCGTCACGATCATAATCCAGCACAGCCACCGCCGCCCCCTTGGTCTCGACGATGCAGCTCTTTTCAGGTCCGCCGGCCCGGTTACGGAAAGCGTCGAGCCCGCTTCCCTCGGTGACGTCCAGGAAGATCACCGGAGCGTCGTCTACAAAGCCGCCTGCCGTGATCGGCCGATTCTGCGCGTCAAAGAGCAGAGCCGTGCGATCGCCCGCCGCGATGCCTCCCACCTCCTTGGGCTGAGGTTCGTCTCCCTGCCCGGATCCCGGCTTTGGATTACCCACAACGGACGCAACCAGGCCTAGAGCCGTCAGAATTGCCAGGCAACGCCGCATGGGAAAGGTTTCCATCTTCAAAGCTCCCCGAGTCTGAGAGAGGTCGCCCGGTCTTGTCAACCAGCACCGTATGTCACCGACGGCCGGCGATTCGTCTGCTAAGATCTGCACCATGCTCTTTTCTTCCAGGATGCGCCTCGCCTTCGCCTCAGTCCTATCCTTCCTGTTCGTAGCCTCGGTCGTCCCGGCCCAAGAGCGACCCCTGCAGCTGGAGGATCTTTACCACCCCGAAAAGAAGCTTGACTTTGAAGGCGCCGACCTACCCCAACTCTTTTGGTCGGAGACGGGCCATACGTATTTCGAGCTGAAGAACCGACTTGAACTGGCGGCAGTCGACGCAGAAACCGGTGATCGCTTCATTCTCCTCAATCGAAGTTTGCTGGAAACGGGGTTTTCCGCCGTCGCGGGGTTCGATGAGGAAACGGCCCGCACGGCCGCCGGCGCGGCGCGGATCCTTCGGCCGATTCGTCCCGACGCCGTTCTAATCGATTGGTCAAACGATCTCTACCTCTGGCAACCGTCGTCGAAAACCCTTCGCAGATTGACGCGGGACCCCTATGAAGAAGAAGTGGCGACACTGTCACCCGCGGGCCGGGTCGTGGCCTTCGTCCGGAAGGGTAACCTGTTCGTCCTGGAAAGAGAGTCATGGAAACCGCGATCGCTGACGCTGGACGGCGACGAGACCCGATCCAACGGGAAGCTCGACTGGGTCTACCAGGAGGAGATCTATGGGCGAGACAATTACCGTGGCTACTGGTGGAGCCCTGACGGACGGTATATCGCCTTTCTCCAGCTCGATTCCTCCGGAGTTCCGGAATTCACATTGGTCGACGATCGCGAAAGGGATCCTAAACTCGAAGTCGTTCGCTACCCCAAGGCGGGGGATCCCAATCCGTCGGCCCGACTGGGAATCGTTCGGGTGGCGGACGGGGACCTCCACTGGGCCGATCTTTCCGCCTATGATCCCGCCGATCTGCTGTTGGTTCGGGTTACTTGGAGGAAGGACGGCCGCGCGCTGTTCCTTCAGGCGCAGAACCGCACGCAGACTTGGTTGGATCTTCTGCAAGTCCAAGTCAATGGAAAGGCAAGCCGGCTGCTGCGTGAGACCACGTCGGCGTGGGTCAACGTGCTGGGTGACCCAATCCCACTGGCGAACGGCTCCTTTCTGTGGGAAAGTGAGCGTACCGGCCGTCGTCACCTATACCTCCATCGCGTCGACGGCACCTTAGAGCGTGCGGTCACCGGGGGGGAGTGGGACGTCTTCGGGGTTCACGGCGTCGATGAAAGCACCGGAGCGGTTTTCGTTTCCGCAGTGAAGGAAAATATACGTGAAACGCACCTGTATGCGGTATTCTTGGGCGGAGAAGCTTCTCGAAGATTGACTGAGACGCCGGGCGTCCATCGCGTTGAGCGGTCTCCCGACGGGCGATTCTTCCTCGACACTTGGTCCGCCCTGGACTCTCCTCCAAGGGTTGATCTTCTCACCGATGACGGATCCGTTCACACGACCCTGGCACGAAGAGAGATTCCCGCTCTCAAGGAAGCAGTTCCGGCTCGAACCGAATTTGCGGCAATTCCGGCGCGAGACGGATTCTCTTTGCCGGTGCTCTGGGTCCTTCCCGACGACTTCCGATCCGATCGGCGTTACCCGGTCGTCGTCCACACGTACGGTGGACCCCAGAGCCCCGTCGTGCAAAACCGTTGGAGCGGGCGGGATTTCTTCTGGCACCACTACTTGGCCCGGCAGGGCTTCCTAGTGCTTCTGTGTGACAATCGCTCGTCGGGATCTCAGGGTGTCCGCGAAGCGTGGAAGATCCACCACGGGCTGGGACAGGTGGAACTTCAAGATCTGGAGGACGTGGTGACCTATCTCCATTCCCTGCCCTACGTCGACGCCGAGCGGATTGGCCTGTGGGGCTGGAGTTACGGTGGCTATTTGACGGCTTACGCCCTTACCCACTCCACGTCCTTTGCCGCAGGCATAGCCGGTGCTCCGGTGACCGACTGGCAGCTCTACGATACGATCTACACCGAGCGATACATGGGCCTCCCAAGAGAGAACCCGGAGGGCTACCGGAGCTCATCCGTTTTGGCGGCGGCCGAGAGCCTTCAGGGCAATCTGCTACTCGTCTACGGTGAAGCCGATGACAACGTCCACCCTCAGAACACCCGGCAGTTGGCGGATCGCCTCCAGAACCTCGGACTGCCTTTCGAAATCATGACGTACCCCGGGGAGCGCCACGGCGTCCGGAGCCCGTGGAAGGTGTACCACCTTCGCCGACTCATGACGGACTTCTTCGTCCGCACGCTGAAACCGTAAGCATCCCGGAGGGATTCCCCCTTCGCTCTCCCGGATCGGGGACAAAAGGGTCCGCGCTCTCTGTTTCCCGTGGGGCGTTTGCACTTCTCGGTTCCCCTGCTCCATGCAGCACGCACCACGTGCCTCCCGGGATCGGGTTGCGCGGCAGGCGACGGGCAAGAAGAGCACAGTGATACAGACTTTAAAAGGATGATATGCTGGCGGACCGATCAGGGTCCCGGACAAAACCTAGTTTGCGCAAACATTGGAGGAATTAGGACGATGTGGACGGCACTTATGGCTGTGTTCTTGGCGACGACCGCCCCGCCTCCCCAGCCCGAAACCTTGGAAGAAGGTTTCTTGCACCAAGTCTTCTTCTGGCTCAAAGAACCCGATAATCCCCAGGCTCGGCGGGAGTTTCTGGAAGCTCTTACGAAGATGAAGGCGATTCCCACGATCCAACGCTGGCACGTGGGCACGCCGGCGGGTACTCCGCGGGATGTCGTTGACAACTCGTGGACCTTTTCTCTCCTGGTGACCTTCAAGGATCGGGGGGGATGGCAAGTGTACAACGACCACCCTATTCACGACGAATTCAGAACGAAAGCGTACCTGTGGGAAAGGATCCAGGTCTACGACGTGGTACCTGCGGAAAACTGACCCCTACCGTCGCTCCTCGTGCGGCCGGGGCGGCTCGGAAACCCAGAGCCGGAGGTGCCCTCAGGTCGTCCGCAGAACGAGCTTTCCGAACTGGCCGCTTTGACTCATCGCGGCCAGTGCGCGGTTAGCTTCTTCCAAGCTAAGCACCTGATCGACTACCGGCTTCAGTGCTTGACGGCCGACAAATTCCACCATCGCCGCAAACTCCCGAGGACTTCCCATGGTGGAACCGATCAGATGCAGCTGCTTCCAGAAGACTTGGCGAGGGCTGATCTCCCGGATGTTCCCCCGCGTCGCTCCGAAGTTGACAATCCTGCCTCCCGGCGCCGCCACGTCCACCAGCAGGCGATAACCGTCACCGCCGGCACTGTCGACGATCAGGTGGGGATTCCCAGCCTCACGAAGCAGCGCTTCGGTCCAATCTCGGTCCGTGTAGAGAAAGCCGCCGGCGGCTCCCAGCGCCACGGCTCGGTCGATCTTTGCAGGAGAGGAGGAGGTCACCCACACCTCGGCTCCGACCGCCACAGAGAACAACAATGCCATGGTCGCGACCCCTCCGCCGATACCCGTAATCAACACCCTTTCACCCGACCTCAGACCGCCTTGGGTGAAGAGCGCTCGGTAAGCGGTCAAGCCCGCCAGCGGCAGAGCGGCCGCTTCCTCCCACTTCAAATGGGCGGGACGCTCCCAGACCTGCTCCACCGGAACTCTCACATACTCTGCAAAGGTTCCGTCTCGGGGCATCCCTAGGATCTCAAAGTCTGCGGATTGTACCCGTGGGTCGTCTCCCCACTTGAGTCCGGGATTGATGATGACTTCCTTGCCCTGCCAGGACGCCGCGACGCCTGCTCCCAACCGGTCCACCACGCCCGCACCGTCGGATCCCAAAATCACCGGGACACGGATATCCGCATAGAGCCCTTGCTGAATCCAAAAATCCCGACGGTTCAATGCCGCTGCGTGCAATCGGATAAGGACTTCACCCGGTCCAGGTTCGGGTGTCGGCCGATCTTCGACCACGAGAAGTGAACCCACCTCATGCAAGACCAGAGCCCGCATCGTACCCCTCCTCGATCCTCAACAGAGGCCGTTACCTCCAATTCGGAAGCGTCCACTCTCTCTCGCATTTACATACTGCTGGAACGACATAATCTTTCCAGCTTAACGTCGTCATCCCTCGAGCGGACACACCGCCGAAAAAGTCTACAACCCCTCTTGCACAATCTTCGGGATTGGAATATAGCAGAAAAGTCGCCCCAGGAATGCCTTGGGCAAGTAGGACAACCCAACTGAGGAGGAGAGAGGATGATGCAAGACGAATCCAGAACTTTCAGTCCTGAAGAAGAGGGTGATCAGGTCCGAACGGAACCCCCTTCCCCCGGTGCACAGGAACGGTCACCCGGTTTCTTGTGGCGCGTACAAGCCCTTTTCTTTGAGCCCCGGCAGGCATTTGCGGACGTGGTTCGGCACCCGACGTTTCTGGCGGCATTGCTTTTGTGCATTGCCGTATCGGTCATCTCAACCGCCTTGATTTTTTCTCAGGTGGACATGGCCGAGGTGATGCGTCAACAGATCGCTCAAACTCCGGCCGGAGAACAAATGACGCCCGACCAGATCGATCAGCAGGTGGAACAGATCGTTAACAGTCCATTCTTTTCCGTCATGCAGTGGATCGGACCGATCATTGGAACACCGGTCATCGTACTCGTCGTCAGCGCCGTCCTCCTGCTGATGGTCTACCTCATGGGGGGCGAGACCTCATTTCGTGATCTGTTTTGTGTAACAGCTCACGCGTACATACCATACACGATCGCGTACTCGGTCCTGGCGGTTCTTATCTTTTACCTGGCCCAGGATCCTTCGAGCTTGGATCTGCAGAACCCGCTCTACACGAACCTCGGGCCACTGGTGAACCCCCGAACGTCCCCCGTCCTGTACCGGCTGGCGTCCTCCCTCGATTTGCTGAATTTCTGGGTGATCTACCTGCTGGGCCTTGGAACTGCGGCGGCGACTCGACGCTTCAGCATCGCCAAGGGAGTGACCGCTGTTGCTGTACCTTATGTGGTTTACGTTGCTTTCAGAATGGGATGGGCGGCTATTTTCGGCTGAGCTGCGTCTTCGCCGGACTTGAGCCCGTCCAATGCCTGGCCGAGAGCGAAGCGGGGTAGCCGGCGTACGGGCACCCCGCTCAAAACCCCTATGATCTCCTTCCACCGGTGGTGCCGTCGTTCCGTCGGTGCGACCTGAGGAGCCTGGCGGCAAAACCAATCCGCCCGGCTCGACGGAGCGTTACCGAAACGGAGCCGTCCAGGCCCGGCCTTCCGAAACCTGGCAGCATGCGCAACCAGGCATCATCACACTACGATTTGGAGCCATCCGTATCCCCGGCCCCGCCCGACTCGTCGTCTCTCTCGGTCGCCCCCTCTTCGCCAGGCACCGTTCCAGCGGCCTTGGGCTCCGCGACCGCCTTGGCTTTGCCCGCTCCCCTCTTACCACCGGAAGGAACACTTATCGGAGTATCCACCAACTCCAGGAGGGCCAGCTCGCCCGCATCCCCCGGCCGGACTTTGCCAAGACGTACGATGCGGGTATACCCTCCAGGCCGTTCCGCGTACCGCGGACCCAGCGTTTCAAACAGCTTGTGGACAACCGATTTGTCTCGAAGGAAGGCCAGAGCGCGTCGGCGCGCATGCAGGTCTCCGCGCTTTCCCAGGGTGATGATCCTCTCCACCGCCGGCCGGAGTTCCTTGGCTTTGGGCACCGTGGTGACAATCTTGTCGTGCTCCAACAGCTGAGTCACCATCGTCCGCAGCAACGCCTTCCGGTGGCTTGTAGTTCGTCCCAGCTTTCGACCTGACCATCGGTGTCGCATCTTCTTGCTTACTCCTCAATCCGGCGGCCACGGCGTCAGCCCTCGGCCGCGGAAGGTTGCTTAGCTTACAGCATGATCCTCTGCGTCGATCTTCATCCCGAACGACAAGCCCATGCCCGCCAGGATCTCCTTGATCTCCGCCAGACTCTTGCGACCGAAGTTCTTTGTCTTCAACATCTCGGACTCGGTTCTGCTCACCAACTCGCCGATCGTCTGGATGTTGGCGTTCTTCAGGCAATTGTAGGCACGTACGGAAAGCTCCAACTCCTCGATCGGCTTGTTGAGAGATTCTCTGACCGACACGGGCAGCTCGCCGCCGGAGCCGGCCTTATCCTCGGACTTCACCTCGACATTGATAAAAAGAAACAGGTGATCTTTGAGGATCTGGGCGGCCTTCGCGACGGCCTCCTGAGGCTTGACGCCTCCGTTCGTCCACACCTGAAGATTGAGCCGGTCATAATCCGTCGCCCTTCCAAGACGCGCCGCCTCTACCCAGAAGTTCACCTTCTTGACGGGTGAGTGGACGGAATCCACGGGTATATACCCGACTCCCAGGTCCTCATCCGCATTTTCGTCGGCCGGGACGTAACCACGTCCCGTTTTGACTCGCATTTCAATGCCCAATTTGGCGGTCTCGTTCAACGTGGCGATGTGAATATTGGGATCGAGGATTTCCACGTCCGGATCGGGCTTGATGTCACCCGACTTCACCGGTCCCGGCATACCCACCCGTTCCAGGTACAGTGTCTTAGGCCGATCTACGTACACCTTCAGCGGAATCTGCTTAAGGTTTATGATGATGTCCGTGACATCTTCTTTCACCCCTGGAATCGAAGTAAATTCATGGAGAACACCTTCGATCTTGACGGCCGTTATGGCCGCCCCTTCAATGCCGGACAACAGAATACGCCGGAGGGCGTTTCCCAAAGTCGTGCCGAAACCGCGTTCAAACGGCTGCGCATAGAAGTAACCAAAGGTATCGGTCAGTGTCTCCATCTCGCATGCCAGACGCTTCGGCTTCTGAAACCCGTTCATGGGATGCGTCTCCCTTCTGCTCACTGAATAACTTTTACGGTCGGGATCCCCGTAAGAGTCCGGCCCCCGACCGTCAGACGATGCAAAGCTTTATTTAGAATACAGTTCGACGATTTGAGACTCCTCGACCGGTATCTTAACCATATCGCGAGCAGGCAGCTCCAGCACCCGTCCGGTGAAATTCTCCCGGTCCAAAGAAAGCCATTCGGGAACGCCCCTGCCGGCGACATCCTCCAGGGCCGCGATGATGAGCTGGTTCTGCCGACTCTTCGGCTTTACGGCCACCTCGTCGCCGGCCCGTACAAAAAACGAAGGCACGTTCACCCGCTTCCCATTCACCAGAATGTGGCCGTGCAAGACAAACTGGCGAGCTTGCCGGCGAGAGGCTGCAAAGCCCAGTCGGTATACTACGTTGTCGAGCCGTCGCTCAAGAAGCTGCAACAGTTCGTCGCCGGTGACTCCCTTTCGCCGCGAGGCAATCCCGAAATACCGGCGAAACTGGCGCTCCTGGACCCCATAGATCCGCTTTGCCTTTTGTTTTTCGCGTAGCTGCAACCCGTACCCGAGGAGTTGACGACGGCGGAAAAAGAGCCGGCCATGCTCACCCGGGGCAAAATTGCGCTTCTCTGCGGCACATTTATCCGTAAAGCACCGCTGCCCCTTGAGAAACAGTTTGACGCCCTCGCGGCGACACAACCTACAAGCAGCACCTGTATATCTTGCCAACTTCCTAACCTCCTCCGACGGCCTCGGGGGCCGAGCGGAAAACCTACGCCACCGCAAAAAGTCACACGCCCGTCAGACGCGACGACGCTTGGGCGGCCGGCAACCGTTGTGTGGGATCGGGGTGACGTCGGTGATGGACTGAACATCCAAACCGGCCGCCTGCAACGACCGAATCGCCGCTTCCCGTCCCGAGCCCGGTCCTTTAATGCGCACATCCACGTGACGCATCCCATAGAGGTCCCGCGCCTGTGAGGCGGCCTTATGGGCGGCTTGAGACGCCGCAAAGGGCGTGCTTTTGCGGCTGCCGCGAAATCCTTGGGACCCGGCGCTCGATTGGGTCAGCACGTTCCCTTCCAAATCCGTAATCGTAATCAGGGTGTTGTTGAACGTGGCCTGTATGTGCGCAATACCGTGAGCCACGGTCCGGCGATCTCGCTTCCGGGTTGTACTCTTCTTGCCAGCTTTCGGCATAAGGTTAACCTCGACTTACTTTCTGAAAACTACAGACTTACCGACTCAGACTACCTCACTGCTTCTTGCGCCCGATACGACCCCTGCGGGGTCCCTTGCGAGTGCGGGCATTCGTGTGCGTCCGCTGACCCCGCACCGGAAGCCCGCGCCGATGACGCAAACCACGATAGCAACCAATGTCCATCAGGCGCTTGATGTTGAGTTGCACCTCTTTACGAAGATCACCCTCCACCCGACCTTCGTCCTGAATAATCTGACGGATGCGACCGGCTTCTTCTTCCGTAAGATCCTTTACTTTCTTGTTGACATCGACGCCGGCCTGTTCGCATATCTTGGTCGCGCGCGACTTACCGATGCCGTATATATAGGTAAGCGAAATCTGAACTCTCTTGTTGTCAGGGATATTCACACCCGCAATCCGCATTCCATCCCTCCCGACGGCTCCTATCCTTGCCGCTGTTTATGCTTCGGATTCTCACAAATCACGCGAACCACTCCCTTCCGCCTAATCACCTTACACTTAATACACAGTCGTTTAACCGAAGCCCGAACCTTCATGGCAAGCACTCCTTGGCCGCTTCTCATTTGAAGCGGTACACAATACGTCCGCGCGTCAGATCATAGGGTGAAAGCTCCACCTTTACCTTGTCCCCCGGCAGAATACGAATGAAGTACTTGCGCATCTTGCCGGAAACATGGGCCAAAATCTGATGCTTATTCTCCAGCTCCACCCGGAACATGGCGTTGGGCAAGGTTTCCACAACCGTTCCCATAACCTCGATCGGTTCTTCTTTCTTGCTCACGCCATCAGCCTCTCTTCTCCGTCCAACAAAGTCAGAATCCACGGGCCTGCTTCAGTGATCGCCACCGTATGCTCGAAGTGAGCACTCCAACTCCCGTCCTGTGTCACCGCCGTCCATCGGTCCTCCAATAACCGGGCCTCCGGCCCACCCTCGTTCACCATCGGTTCGATTGCCAGCACCATTCCCGCTTTCAACCGAGGACCCCTCCCCGGCTCTCCGAAGTTCGGGACCTGAGGTTCCTCGTGCAAGTTTCTCCCAATGCCATGTCCCACGAAATCTCTCACTACAGAGTACCCGTGGCTTTCAACGTGGCGCTGCACCGCAGCTGAAATATCCGACAAGCGATTACCCACTTGTGCCTGTCCGATACCAACCCATAACGCTTCGTTCGTCACGTCCAGCAGTCGCTTCTTCTCCGGACCGACGTCTCCCACCGGGAAGGTGCGCGCCGCATCACCGTAGAACCCCCGATAGCGAGCTCCCACGTCCACCGACGCCACATCCCCCTCCTGCAGAATCCGGTCGGCCCGCGGGATCCCGTGCACAATCTCCTCATTGATGGAGATGCACAAGCTTGCCGGAAAACCTCGGTAACCCTTAAACGCGGGTTCCGCTCCTCGTCTTCGTATGAGCTCCTCGGCAAGCTTGTCCAACTCACGCGTGCTCACTCCCGGGCGGATCGATCGCGCCAGCAGCTCGAGAACTTCAGCGACAATCCTTCCCGCCTCCCGCATCAGGTTGAGCTCCGCCTGACTCTTACGAATGATCATTGCACCAAGGTTTCGACCGCCTCTTTGAGGCGGCCGTAAACCTCCTCAGGATTCCCGTCTCCATCAACCCTACGGAAGTACGGCCGATCCGCGTAAAACTGAACTACCGGCAAAGTGGACTCACGATACACGCGGAGACGCTCGCGTACCACATCCTCCCGGTCGTCTTCCCGACGCTCGAGGCGGACACCGCACTGGTCACAGAAGTCCTGCACCTGAGGAGGCGAGAAACAAACATTATAAACGGTTCCGCACCGCGGGCAAAATCGGCGTCCCGTCAGTCGTTTCACGATCGTCTCTTCCGGCACCTCCACGCTGACCACCACCAACCGCCGATCGCCTTTCGCCTTTTCCAAGAACTGCGCCTGATCCAAGTTCCGAGGATATCCGTCCAAAATGCACCCCGGCTTATCCAAATGGGCCAATCTATCCAGCACGATCCGCCCCAGGATATCGTCTGAGACTAGTTCCCCGGTTTCCATAATCTGCCTGACTTGGCGGCCGAGCTCGGTTCCCCGCCGCACTTCCTCACGGAGAACGTCCCCCGTCGACAAGTGTACCCAGCCAAGGTCCTTGGCCAGTCGTGCCGCCTGCGTGCCCTTGCCCCCTCCGGGAGGCCCCAATAACACGAGAATAGAGCCCTTCCGCTCCTGGTTCACCTCAACCACTCCTCCATCTCAGCCACGTCGACCGCGGATCCGGCCTTTCTTCAGAAAGCCCTCGTAGTTCCGCATCAATAACTGGGACTCGATCTGCTGAACGGTATCCATGGCCACCGCCACGACAATAAGAAGGGAGGTGCCACCAAAATAGAAGTTCACCCCGAGTCCCGTGGTAATGAAGTCCAGATTGTAACGAGTCAGAAAATCGTCCAAGGGCGGTCCGATAATTGGAATCGGCTGAACCTTGAAGCCGGTAATCAAAAACTCAGGGATCAAACAAACAACTACCAGGTAGATGGCACCCACCGTCGTCAGGCGGCTCAAGACGGCGTCGATATATTCGGCCGTCCGCTTTCCCGGGCGAATTCCAGGAATGTACCCGCCGTACTTACGAATATTGTCGGCCACCTCGTCCGGATTGAAAATGATGCTCACATAGAAAAACGTGAAGAAAATGATGCCTACTATGTAAATCAGGTTGTAAAGGGGGTACCCCTGGGAAAGCTGCTGTGTCAGAGACCGTACCCACCCGGCGTCCGTCATCATACTCAGGGTCGACGGAAACGCCACGATGGACGCGGCAAAGATCACCGGGATGACGCCGCCTGAGTTAATCCTCAAAGGCAGATGGGTTGCTTGTCCTCCATACATGCGGCGACCCATGACCCGCTTCGCATACTGGATCGGTATGCGACGCTGGGCTCGTTCCACCGCCACGATTCCCGCCGTGACCGCCACCATTAAGACCAGTAAGAGAATGATGGTGATCACGTTGCGCTCACCGGTACGAAACTCGTCAAACAACGTATAGGCCGCCCTCGGCAACCCCACCACGATGCCGGCGAAGATAATCAGTGAGATACCGTTCCCGATTCCCCGCTCCGTAATCTGCTCGCCGATCCACATGACAAGAATGGTCCCCGCCGTCAAGGTGAGCATAGCCATCAGACGGAAACCCCAGCCGGGATACGGCACAATGGGCGGGGTCGACTCAGTCCGCTCCAGGGCGACCGCCGTAAAAAAACCCTGAAAAGCGCTCAACCCTACCGTGAGGTAACGGGTGTACTGGTTGATCTTGCGACGGCCCAACTCGCCCTCTTTAGAGAGACGCTCCAGGTACGGCCAAACCACCGTGAGCAGCTGAAGAATGATGGAGGCGGTGATGTACGGCATGATGCCCAGAGCAAAGATGGACAGTCGACTCAAGTTACCACCTACGAACATGTTGAACATGCCGAAGATGGTCCCTCCCTGCTGCTCGAAAAAGGTTTGCAGCGCTTGGCTGTCCACTCCAGGCGTCGGAATGAAGCTGCCCATCCGATAAGCGGCCAGCATCGCGAGCATGAACAGGATTCGATTCCGCAGCTCGGGAATCTTGAAGATGTTTCTCAGACCCGCCCGGAAAGAGGTGATCTCGGCCATCAGCTCAGAACCTCAATCGTCCCACCGGCCGCCTCAATCTTCGCTTTCGCGGCTTCGCTGAAATGATGGGCCTTCACGGTTAACCGCTTCCTCAGTTCCCCCTGGCCGAGAATCCTCAAGCCGTCTCGGGTCTTCTTCACCAATCCCGCTGCAACGACCGCCTCGGGAGTAACCTCGGCGCCCTCCTCGAAGCGGTCCAGTTGCCCGACGTTCAGTACGGCATAATGCTTGGCAAAGGGATTGGTAAAGCCGCGCTTCGGTACCCTCCTATACAGCGGCATCTGGCCGCCCTCGAACCCGATCTTTTGCGAGTAACCGGAACGGGACTTCTGCCCCTTTTGCCCCCGCCCCGCCCGCACTCCGAGCCCGGAGCCAGGTCCGCGGCCGACCCGCTTCTTCTCCCGATTCGCGCCCCTTGTCGGTTTCAGCTCATGCAAGCGGTAACTCACTTCTAGTCTCCCTCGATAACCTCAACTAAGTGAGGTACTTTCCGCAACATCCCCCGCACTTCCGGCGTGTCCGGCCGCTCGACCACTTGATGGAGTCGCCGGAGACCCAGTCCTCGAACCGTCCTCCGTTGCGGCTCCGGCCGCCCGATCACACTCCTTACGTACTTGATCTTCAGCGTCTTGGTCTCGGCCTGCTTCTTAGCCATCCCTACCTCACCCCTGATCTTCTTGGGTCACTCTCCCCCGGATTCGAGCAACCTGTTCCGGGCTTCTCAGTCCCGACAAACCGGCGAAAGTCGCCCGAACCACGTTGTGAGGATTCCGCGAACCAATGATTTTGGTGACCACGTTACGGATACCGGCGGACTCCATCACCGCCCGCACCGCACCCCCCGCGATCACACCGGTTCCCTCGGGCGCCGGCTTCAGCAAGACTTTTCCGGCACCGAACCGGCCGACGATGATGTGAGGAATGGTGGTCCCTTGCAAGGGTACTTCGATCATGCTCCGTTTTGCTTTCTCCAGGCCCTTGCGGATGGCGGCCGGTACTTCCTGGGCCTTGCCCGTGCCGAATCCCACTCGGCCGGCCTGATCACCAACCACCACCAGTGCACTGAAACTCAGGTTCTTACCGCCTTTAACGACCTTCGTAACACGGCGGATCGACACGACCTGATCTTTCAGTTCCACCTCATTCGGTTGTCCGTTTACCATAAGTCCTTCCCTATTCCTTCAGAACTTCAAGCCGGCTTCCCGCGCCGCCTCCGCCACGGCCTTGACTCGTCCGTGGTAGAGATGCCCGTTTCGATCGAACACCACCTGCTCCACACCCATCGCTAGCGCTTTCTGGGCGATAGCCTTGCCCACCTCGCGAGCCGCCGCGACGTTACCTCCGTTCGGGAATCGAACCCCTCCCAAATTCAGGGTCGACGCACTGGCCAAGGTTCGACCTGCCGAATCGTCAACCAGCTGCGCATACGTGTGCTTTAGGCTACGAAATACGCACAGTCGGGGTCGCTCCGGGCTCCCCAACACTTTATGCCGGCTTCGGCGATGGACCCTCTTCGAACGATCTTTCCTACTCAGTAGCCTCGCCATGTCTGACCCTCACGCCCCCTTCTTTCCGGCCTTCAGTCTCACCACTTCATCCGAATACCGGACACCTTTTCCCTTATATGGATCTGGCGGACGAAGAGCGCGGATGTTCGCCGCCACCTGGCCCACCAGGTAACGATCCGAGCCGGCGACACTAATCGTAACCACATAGTTCTGAACGGTCCGCGGTTCCCGTTCCACCGAAATCTCCAGCCCGTCCGGAATCACGATCTCAATAGGGTGGGAATGCCCCAAGTTCAGACTCAGAAAACGCCCTCGGACTTCCGCCCGATAACCGATGCCCACCACGTCCAGTTTCCGCACCCAGCCTTCGCGCACGCCACGGACCGCATTGGCCAGCAATGCCCCCGTCAAGCCGTGCTTGGCACGCAACTCCTTCTCGTCGCCCAGGCGCTTGACTCTCAGGACCCCGTCCTGCTGTTCCACTTCGATACCAGCCGGGACGGGAACCGTCAACCTTCCCTTGGGTCCCTCAACGGCGACGGAAGTTTCCTCGACGCGTACGTTCACTCCGGTGGGTACTCGAATCAGTTTCTTGCCAATTCGCGACATGTCGCCCTCAAGTTCAGTAAATTTCCAGCAGGAGCTCTCCACCCACGCCGGTTCGCCGGGCCTGCCGTCCCGTCATGACCCCGCAAGAAGTCGACAGCACGTTCAGACCGAGACCCCCCATCACCTTGGGGATTTCCCGGCACTCCACATAAATCCGCCGGCCCGGCTTACTGACACGCTTTAGAGACCGGATGGCGGGCTCTCGGTCGCCCACATACTTCAGAGCAATCGCAATTTGCTTGAAGGGCCCCTCCTGCTGCACCGTGTAACCGAGAATATAGCCCTCCTCCTTCAAGATACGGGCAATCTCCTCCTTCATCTTTGAATGAGGAATGGTCACCGTCTCGTGCAGTGCGCGCTGCGCATTGCGAATCCGTGTTAGAAAATCCGCGATCGGATCAGTCACCGCCATATCCCTAATCGCTCCTTCACAGGCGCCGGGGCTTTCCGCCTTCTACCCCGAAGCGCAAAACCTCACGATGCTACCAGCTTGCTTTCGTCACCCCTGGAACTTCTCCGCTGAGCGCCAGTTGCCGAAAGCAGATCCGGCACAGCTTGAACTTTCTCAGGTAGGCCCGCGCCCGTCCGCATCGCCGACATCGGTTGTAACCCCGAACGGAGAATTTGGGTTTTCGTTGCTGCTTTGCAATCAGTGCTTTTCTCGCCATGGACTTTTCTCGTTACTCCACCACCGTCGCCTGCACACCGCCTTCCCGTCTTTGGAAAGGCATGCCCAGTCGATCCAAGAGAAACCGCGCTTCCTCGTCGGTCCGGGCCGTGGTCACCATCGTTATATTCATGCCATAGATCCGATCGACGCGCCCGGCGTCAATCTCCGGGAAAATCAGATGCTCCCGAATTCCCAGGGTGAAGTTCCCCCTCCCGTCGAAAGAGGCGCTCGGAACGCCGCGAAAATCCCGAACTCGCGGAAGAGCGATATTCACCAACCGATCCAGAAACTCGTACATTCGGTCGCGCCGCAAGGTAACCATCACCCCAATCGGCATCCCCTCCCGCAGTTTGAAGCCGGCTATCGACTTCCGCGCCCGGCGCACTATCACCTTCTGGCCCGCGATCGCCGCGAGATCTTCGGACACCTGATCCAATAAACGCGGGTTCGCAATCGCCTCACCCACACCGACGTTGATCACGATCTTCGTAAGCCGGGGCACCGCCATGGGGTTCTTGTACCCGAACTCCTTAACCAAAGCGGGAACGACTTCCTTCAGATAAAGCTCCTTCAGTCTCGCCATCACGTCCCCTATCTGTCGACGGTTCCCCCACACCGTTTGCAAATCCGAACCTTACGACCGTCGGCAAGGTTCTGGTAACCCACCCGCGAAGGACGACCACACTCCGGGCAGACCACCTGCAGATTGGACAAGTGGATCGGCGCCTCGCGTTCGACAATACCGCCCTGAATGTTCCGCTGCGGATTCGGCCTCGTGTGCCGCCGAATGGTATTGATGTTCTCGACGACGGCTCGGCTCTTCTCCGGGAACACCCGCAACACTCGCCCGGTTCTCCCTCGGTCCTTCCCCGCTAGAACTCTCACCTGATCGTTCTTCTTTACGTGCAACATGGCCAACCTCTACAGCACTTCCGGAGCCAGCGAAACAATGCGCATGAACCGCTTTTCGCGCAACTCCCGGGCAACCGGGCCGAAGACGCGCGTCCCAATCGGCTCCCGCTGATTGTTCACCACCACGGCCGCATTCTCGTCAAAGCGGATGTAGGATCCGTCCACACGCCGGGTTGGATATTTCATGCGGACGATCACCGCCTTGACCACATCGCCTTTCTTAACAGCGCCGTCAGGAGTCGCCTCCTGTACGGAAGCGGTCACAATGTCTCCCAAGCCGGCTTGCAGACCCGTATCTCCACCAATCGGCGCGATACACCGCAGGCGACGCGCCCCCGAGTTATCGGCCACATTCAGGATAGTCCTCATCTGAATCATGGCTATTCCTTCGCCTTCTCAATGATCTCGACTACGATCCAGCGCTTCCGCTTGCTCAGCGGCCTCGTCTCCTGGATCCGAACCCTGTCACCAACCGCACATGCATTCTGCTCATCATGCGCCATGAACTTGCTCGTCCGGCGAACGGTCTTCTCATAAAACGGATGCTTCACCAGGCGGTCCACCGCCACGACAACGGATTTATCCATTGCGTTCGACACAACCCGCCCCACCTTCACCTGCCTTCGGCCCGACGATGTCTGCTGTTCAGTTTCCATGGCCGCCCGCCTTCTCCGTTAGGATGGTCTTCAGCCGGGCCAGGTCTTTTCGAACCCGGCGGATCTTGTTGACATCCTCCAACTGTCCAATCGTCTTCTGCAGACGTAACTGGAACATCTGGCGGGTCAACTCGTGCTCTTCACTCACCAACTCTTCCGGCGACATCTCGCGCAGTTTCGTTGCTTTCATCACTCACCAAACCGCTTGACAAACTTAGTTCGAATCGGCAGCTTCTGAGCTGCAAGACGCAGAGCCTCCCGAGCCAAGGCTTCGGGCACCCCTTCCATCTCAAACAGAATCCGACCCGGCCGCACCACGGCGACCCAACCCTCAGGTGATCCCTTACCCTTTCCCATCCGGGTCTCGGCCGGCTTTTTCGTGATCGGCTTGTCCGGAAAAATCCGAATCCACAACTTTCCACCACGTTTCGTATGGCGCGTGATGGCAATACGGCTCGCCTCAATCTGCCGATTGGTAATCCAACCGCACTGCAACGCCTTCAAGCCGAACTCACCGAAATCGACCTGATTGGCCGCCGTGGCGACACCCTTCATCCGACCCTTTTGCCAGCGTCGAAACTTAACCTTCTTCGGCATCAACATGATGCTGTCTCCTGGTACGCCTAATTCGTCGGGGTCTTCCCGGTGAAGATTTCCCCGCGGTAAATCCAGACTTTTACGCCAATCACCCCGTACGTCGTAAAGGCTTCGGCGAAACCGTAATCAATGTCGGCCCGCAACGTGTGTAGCGGAAGCCGCCCATGTAAGTACCATTCCGACCGGGCGATTTCCGCACCGTTCAACCGTCCCGAACACATCACCTTGATCCCTTGGGCCCCAAACCGAAGAGCCGTATCCACGGCGCGCCGCATAGCCCGCCGGAAAGCCACCCTCTTCTCCAATTGTTGAGCGATGCTTTCCGCTACCAGTTGCGAGTCCAGCTCGGGCTTGTGCACCTCCTGAATGCTGATGAACACCTCACGCCCCGTGGCTTTCTGCAACTCCGCTTTCAGGCGCTCTATCTCACTCCCCTTGCGGCCGATGATGATGCCGGGACGGGAAGTATAAATGATCACCGTCAGCTTATTGGCCGCTCGCTCGGTCTCGATCCTCGAGATCCCCGCGTGGTAGAAGCGGCGCTTCAGCATCCGCTTCAACCGAAGATCTTCGTGCAGCAGATCGCCATAGTCCTTCTTGCCGAACCAACGTGATTTCCACGTTCGGTTCACACCCAACCGAAACCCGTAGGGATGCGTCTTCTGACCCAAGCTTCACCCTCCTACCTTTCGTCGGAAATCTTGATCGTAATATGGCTCTGGCGCCGCCGCTCCCGGAAAGCCCGTCCCATGGGCGCCGGGCGTAGCCGAAACCGACTCTTCGTGGGCCCCAAGTTGACGAAAGCCTCTGATACGTAAAAATTGTCCAGATCTGCTGCGGCATCCTTCTGCTCGGCGTTGGCGATCGCCGACTGCAGCACCTTGACCACCAGTCTCGCCGACCGCCTGCGAGAAGCACGAAGAATAGCCAGCGCTTCCTGCACGTTCCTACCCCGGATCAGGTCGACCACGAGCCGCGCTTTTTGCGGAGAACCCTTCAGATACTTGCCCGTCGCTGTTGCTTCCATCCTTACCGCCTCACTTCCTCACCTTGGAAGCGCGCTCCGTCCTACTCGTGTGTCCCTTGAAAGTCCGCGTCAGAGCGAATTCACCCAGCTTGTGCCCCACCATGTTCTCGGTGATGAAGATAGGAATAAACTTCTTCCCGTTGTGCACCGCTATGGTCAGGCCCACCATCTCAGGGATGATCGTCGAACGCCGAGACCAAGTCCGAATGACCGTCCGGTCACTCGTCTCCAATGCACGAGCCACCTTCTTCAATAAATGATCGTCCACGAAGGGACCCTTTTTCACTGAGCGCGGCATGTCATCTCCTCTTACTTCGCCGACGGACGATGAATCGCTCGGTCCGCTTATTCTTTCGCGTCTTCAAACCCTTCGTCTTCCATCCCCAAGGGGAACAAGGGTGACGTCCGCCCGACGTCCTGCCTTCCCCACCACCCATCGGGTGGTCCACCGGATTCATGGCGACCCCCCGAACCTTGGGGCGACGACCCCGCCACCGGGTGGCTCCCGCCTTGCCCAGCGACACGTTCTCATGTTCGAGGTTGCCGACCTGACCGATCGTCGCCCGGCACATGAGGTGAACCCTCCGTACTTCTCCGGAAGGCATTCGGATCTGAGCAAAATTGCTTTCCTTCGCCAA
>Ga0116188_1001262_pt1 | contig 22306 bp, 10 predicted proteins | sample AD_JPNTR2_MetaG_FD_89807 | JGI IMG/M metagenome (GOLD analysis project Ga0116188, IMG submission 89807) | Active sludge microbial communities of municipal wastewater-treating anaerobic digesters from Japan - AD_JPNTR2_MetaG | ecosystem: Engineered > Bioreactor > Anaerobic > Digestate | place...
CCCGGGGGCCGAGAGATCGCTCGCGAGGTAGTGGAGACCTATTACGCAAAGAAGAGGCCTTCCGGTCGGTTTCAGGGCTGCACTTCCTATGCCGACTTCAGAGAACTGTTGGCGCAGGAAAAGGAGCTTGACGCTGTCAAGGTGATGACGCCCGATCATCTCCATGCTTACATCGCGATCGCGGCCATGGAGCAAGGCAAAAGCGTCATGATGCACAAGCCGCTGGCCAACAGGGTGATCGAAGCCCGACAAGTGGTCGAAACGGCCCGCAAAACGGAAGTGCCGACTCATTTCTCGCCCGCGAACGACGGTAAGCTGATCGGCGTCATCAAGGAATGGATCGACGATGGTGCGATCGGCACACTGCGTGAGATTCACAACTGGTCCTCGAGACCGTTCTGGCCCCATTACGCGAAGCTCCCCACCGAGACGCCTCCGCTTCCCGAGGGTTTTGACTGGGATCTTTGGCTGGGTCCGTCGCTCGAACGTCCCTATCACCCGAATTACACTCATGCGGTCTTTCGTGGCTGGTATGAGTTTGGAGGCGGGCCGATTGCAGACATGGGTCACTACAGCCTTTGGTCGGTGTTCAGGATGTTTGACCTTGACTCGCCCGTTAGCGTCGAGTCGACGCCCAGCCATTATTGCGAGGTCGTCGACGGGGTCAGCGGGGAGATCAAGAATGATTACTCCTTTCCCGTTGCCTGCACGATACGCTTCAAGTTTGCGGCCAAGGGGAACCGGCCGGGGTTGGACCTCTTCTGGTATGACGGAGGGATCAAACCGGCGACCCCCGAGGAACTGGAAGCCGATGAGGAGTTGGAACGCGAAGGGATGCTGCTTGTGGGAGACAGCGGGAAGATCCTTGCCGGGTTCCGTGGGGAGAAGCCGAGGATCATTCCGGAGTCGAAGATGCGGGCCTATTTCGCCGCCAAAGGCATCCCGGAACCTCAGCCCGAAGGGGACCGCACTCGTGAGGATGGAGACCCGAGAGAAGTCCCATGGCTCGAAGCTTTCCAGGGAGGGAAGCCGAGTTTCGGTGATTTTCGGCTGGCGGGTCCGATTTCGGACATGGTGAACCTGGGGGCGGTTTCCCTGCGCCTGGGAGGCAAACGACTGCTGTGGGATGCAAAGAGCATGAAGATCACGAACGTTCCCGAGGCGAACAAGTATCTGGTTCGCGAATGCCGGAAAGGTTGGGAGCTGAACGTCCCATTGGGGTAGTGCCGAAAAGTCTGTGAGAGGGGCATAAAAGAGGTCTCTCTTGTCGGGGTCGGAGAGTACGGACCGCACGCCTGGGTGTGGAGCGCCGTTGAAAAGTTGAGACCAGCCGTGTAGCTCCCTGAGAGTACACGGGAAATCCGTAAGGCTAAGCGGCGGATGGGAGTCTAAAGTTCTTAACAGTAGGGTCCTCCGTGAGGGAGGGAAAAAGATGCTGACAGCAGGCGGCGGCGCGCGCTTACGGGCCCGACTTCGTTGGCCCGCTTACTTGGGACTGTCCCTCGTATTGCCAGTCACCCTTCTTGGTGGCTGCGGCCCCGACAGGACTCAGACAGCCTCTCAAATCTCGCGCCCCAACATCCTGGTGGTCATTGCCGACGACTGGAGCCGGCCTCATGCGGGAGCCTACGGAGATCCTGCTGTACTGACCCCGGCCTTCGATCGCGTGGCCCGGGAAGGCGTCCTGTTTCAGAATGCATTCGTGTCGGCTCCCTCATGCACGCCCAGTCGAGCCGCCCTTCTAACCGGGCAATTCCATTGGCGGCTCGAGGAATCCGCCAACCTCTGGTCCACGTTGCAGGCCTCCATTCCGGTTTATCCGGACATTCTGGAGGAGACGGGTTATTTCGTGGGCTTTACGTTGAAGGGTTGGGGGCCGGGTCGCCATGAGGTCGGTGGAAGGTCGCGCAACCCGGCCGGTAATCAGTTTCGGCACTTTGACCAGTTTCTGGAGCAGCGGCCTAACAGCCAACCCTTTTGTTTCTGGTTCGGAAGCTTCGATCCGCATCGACCTTACGACGAGGGAAGTTGGCAACCGGCGGGTCTTAACCCGGACCGAGTCGAAGTACCCCCTCATCTTCCCGACGATCCCGTCGTCCGGCACGATATCGCCGACTACTTGGCGGAGGTGGAGCGGTTTGACCGCGCCCTGGATCGGCTGTTGCGGCGTCTTGAGGAAGTCGGAGAGGCGGGCGATACGATGGTGGTGGTCACGAGCGACAACGGGATGCCGTTCCCGCGATGTAAAGCCAATTTGTACGACTGCGGGGCCCGGGTACCTCTGGCGATACGCTGGCCGGCCCGCGTATCGCCTGGTCGCCGCGTTGAACAGTTTGTCAGCCTGACGGATCTGGCTCCCACGTTTTTGGAAGCCGCCGGCTTGCCGGTGCCCGCGGTTATGACGGGGCGAAGCCTGCTTCCTATCCTGCTCGGCGAGAAAGACGCCACCGACCGGAGTTACGTGCTGAGCGGCAAGGAACGCCACACGCCCTGTCAGGAAACCGGCAATCCGGGAGGCACGCCGATGCGGGCGATTCGCACCAAGGAGTTCTTATACGTCCGCAACTTCCACCCTGAGCGTTGGCCGGCGGGTACTCCCGATTACCAGAACGCCTTCATCCCCGGGGCCTGGTACGCAGATGTAGACAACGGACCGACGAAGCTTCTCATGATTGAACGGCGTGAGGCCGGCGAGCCCTGGAAACGCCTTTATGAGCTGTCTTTTGCTCACCGGCCCGCCGAGGAACTCTATGATCTTGCCCAGGATCCCGCGCAGTTGCGTAACGTGGCTCAGGATCCCGAATACGCGGCGATTAGGGCCGAGTCGGCGACCCGCTTGGAAGAAGAACTGCGGCGTACGGGGGATCCGCGGCTAAGTAGCGACCCCGACCAGCTGGAGCGGTTCCCCTACTACGGCCACGGGCCGCGCTATCCCGGTTGGAAAGCGTCCGAACCGCAGTAACGGTTTGTCAAAAAGCTGGGAACTGACGACCGCAAAGATCGTCCCTGAGACGTTCGAATCTCTGCCCTTCGCTTTGGGTCCGGCGCCAAATTCAGTTCTATTGCCGCTGTCAAGGTTGGCGGCCGGCAGCCCAAGCGATGGACCTTCGGACCAGCTCCCGAAAACCGGGATAACGGAAGGCCTGGTCATCGTGTCCAAGTTGAATGACGACCACTCGAGATCGCTCGTAGGGCCCGATCCAGACCACCGGCCCGTCGCTGGTTTCCGCATCCGTTTTCATCAACACGCGGATATCCGGCGAGAACCACATGTCCTTGTAAGTTTCATCCACGTAATGAAACGGCCCTAAATCTTGCGTAATGGGATGTTCTGCGACTGCTTGCACTTTGAGTTCGACGTCGTGCCGATAGGTGGACGCCGGTTGGCCGTTCCCTTCTTGGATGTAGCGGGCTCCCACCACCTCCCGGCCCCACCATTCCCAGGTGTCGTAGTCGGCCAGGGCGTGATGGAGTACCACCAGTCCTTTTCCAGACTCCAGAAACTCGCGGAGATGGCTCCTTCCGGCCTCGCTTAACTCCCGGCTCATGTCGTACAGCAAGACCACATCGAACTTGTCCCGAATAGGGTCACGAAAAGCCTCAGTGTTTGACGTCGCATGCCACCATCGGATCCATTCCCCGGCAAACAGTTCATAGAAGCCGGTGTCGTACTCATGTCCTCCGGTAACCACGAGAACCCGAGGAACCTCCGCCGATCCGGAGCCTAGTGGGATCTCGGTCGGCAAGGTCACGTCGCCGGACGCCGCCCACTCGGTCCCGCGCAAGAATGTATTGACGAATCCCGGTTCCGCCATGGCCACCAAGTCATGGCCCAGCGTGGTACAGAACACGCGACCGGACCCATAGGCCGTCACCCACAACACGGGTTCGTCCTTGCCCGTCCCCCCGGTTTCGGGCGCACTATACGCGGTGGCCACCACGTGGGCGGAGGGGTGCATCTTCAAGTTGTGAAACAGCTCGTCGGTCGCCGGTAATTCCGGCGACATCCCGCGCACAATGGGATGAGCGGGGTCGGCGACGCGCACTGCGAACGTATGTCGCCGTCCGTGACCGGTTTTAGGATCCTTCTCCGACCAAATCCCCCCAACCAGCGACCAGTACTCTTCCCAGGGTTCTTCCCGCAATCCGGTTGGTCTGTGACCGTCGGCGAGGACATCCAGGCCGGTGAACGCGTAGCCGGCTGCGTGAACCGCAACCAGACCTCCGCCGCTCCGGACGAAGTCCGAGAGTGCTTGTTCGGTCGCTTGCCCTAAGCGGGGACCCTGGTAGTCCAGGATCACCACGTTGTACGGCGCCAAAGTGTGCTGCGTGACGCCGGCCGGTTCTTCCACCACCCGAACGTCAAACCGCCCACTCGCCGAAAGCAGTTGCTTGAGACGCTGACTAGTTCTCCTCCAGTCGTGGTTGTTACGACCGGTGAGAACGAGCGCCCGCAACTTATCGGGGGTGAAGAACCGGTCCCGCGCTTCCGTCTTCGCTCCCTCGTTGGCGAGACACGAAAACGAAGCGGGAAACAACCCCAGAACACCCAGCCAAATCACCAGCCTGAGGCTTCTCACGATCGAATCCCTCCTAACGGCTCGGCGTCCCACGCCGGATCCCACGCAACCGTCCGACCTTCGCGGTACGAGATATTCGCCACATGGCAAGCCATGGCGGAATAATGACCCTCCACCACGTCTGTGTTGGGATTTCTCCTGGTCCGCATGCATTCCAGCCATTCCTGCAGATGCTCGAGAGCATCACCGTAAGGTCCGTACTTCTGAATAACCTCGCTCTTGCCGTTCTCCGGGGGGCCGGTAAAGGTATAGCCACTCCGAAAGATGGAAAGTCTTCCTCCCGTACCATTGAAAACAATGTCCACAGTCTCGTGACCGCCGTTATCCGTCAAGCTGCCTTCGAACGTGATGTTCACTCCCTCCGGATACCGCACGATCACGTTGATGTTGTCGGGAGTGTCCCGCCCGTCACGGTGGTGGTAAAGTCCTCCAAGAGCCGTAGCCACGTCGCTTCTATGCAAACCCAGATACCAGTGAACGACGTCCACGAGATGAACGAAGAGACCGCCGGTCATCCCTCCCGTCGAAAAATCCCAGTAGGCGAAACGGTTGAAGTAGCGTTTGGGATCCCAGGGGATCGTAGGAAGCCAGGCCAGACAAGCCTTCCAGTCGAGATCGTCGGGCTTGCGTTCCATTCCCGGTGGAACCTTCACCAGGTAGCCCGTATTGCGATTCCAGATAGTCCGGACCATGTGGACCGCTCCCAGTCGGCCCGAGTCGATAAACCGTTCCTTCGCCTCGGTGAAGTATGGAATACTCCGCTGTTGCATTCCGACTTGGACTACCCTTCGCGTTTCCCGCACCGTTTTAATCACCTCGAGCCCTTGCTCCGGTAAAGACGTCATCGGTTTCTCGAGGTACACGTCTTTGCCTGCTCGGCACGCGTCCACGGTGATCTGGGCGTGTGTGTGGTCAAACGTCGCGATCAAGACTCCATCGATGTCGGCGCGCTCCAGGAGAGAACGGTAGTCGGGATACTGTTCAACCTTGGTTCCCACGGCTTCTTCCCACTGCAGGCAACGGGTCTTCCAAGCGTCAGAGACAGCCACCCATTCAATGCCACCGATCTGATTCAGCTGGCGGGAAAGCGCGGTGGCACGACTTCCGGACCCTATCACCCCCAGCCGGATCCGGTCATTAGCGCCGAGTATCCTCCGGCCGGAGGCCGCAAACGCGGTCGTGGCCGCCGCTGTAGACAGGAATTCCCTGCGGTTCAAACCTTCCGATACGGAATTCATGGTACCTCCTCGCAGATCCATTGTCGTACAGTCAACAACTTTTCTAGGCCTTGAGCCTTGGCCTAGAACCGCTGACTCATTGACGTCTCCGACGAGATTAGCCACTGGGCTGTCAGCCTCCCGAGGCCGAAGGCTCAATCATCCGAGAGCCCGGGGCGAAGGCCGCGTCGCCCGCCGAAACCCCGGGTTGGCTACGTCCCCCTTTTCAATCTCTCGAGCCCTGACAGAGCGGCCTCAACGGCCTTCGGCCTCCCGCATCCGGCATACCCGACACGGGTAACGCGGCCGGAGCGCTCTGTCGCGGCCGAGATTGAAGTTACTCGTTCTCCTCCAAGAGCCCGTGGAGATGAGCGTAGCTGCGCCTTGCCTGCTCCACGGTGCCGCACTCGACGCTGAGCACGATGTCCCTTGGGCAGCTCCGGCAGACGGCGATCACGCCGGCCCAATCGATGACGCCGTCGCCACAAGCACATCCGACGGGGGTGCCCGTCACTCTCCCCCGTTCGCGGCTTGATTGCTCCATCGAAATGTCCTTGGCATGCACGTGGACGAGCCGATCCCGTACGCGCTGGAGCCAGGCGATTGGATCCCGGCCGGCCAAATAACTGTTGCCGGTATCAAAGTTAATCCCTATTGTGGCAGAGTCAACAAGGGAAACGATCCGGTTCAACCCTTCGGGTGTCCCACTGTACTGCTGATGCGGCTCGATGCCTATCAAAATACCGCGGGGCGCAGCAACGCTCACGGCCTCGTGCAGTACGTACCGCATCAGAGTATGGTCCTCCTCGGCAGTCGTCCAAGAAGGCTTGGGGCCCTCATCGGTATTTACCACCGGGGCTCCGCATTCAGCGGCAAAACGGATTGCCTGCTTCAGATATTCGGTGCTGATTTCGGGTTTGCACAGGGGTGAGTGGGCGGAAACCGCCGAAAGCTTAACCCCGGCTCTTTTGCATGCCCGTGTGATGCGTAGCGGGTCGTCCAGCATGGAGACGCTGTGGAAGTACCCGGCTTCGCTCAACAGCTCGCGACCCCAGTGCAGCATCGGCTCCACATATGCGTAGCCGAGCTCGGCCGCCTTCTCGACAGCCCATTCGAACGGCTTGTCGTCATGCCTGGCAAATTCCAGATTCACGCCCAGTCCGACCGATCCCAACGCTGTTCCCTCCTGCGTAGGCCGTCCCCAGTAGGAAACAACAGCCTCGACCTGCTTGTCTTTCGAGCTTGTTCAGTGGTAACTTTCGAACATGGCGGGCAGACCCGTCACCTTCCGAGTGCAAAGCGGGGTTCACCACGCGGACAGCTGTCAGCCGCTGGTGAAAGCGGCCGGTCGGGGGGAGGTGAGACTCGAGGCCCTGGCGCGCGGCACCTATCCGGGAAGGAGGATGCCCCAGGACTCGGTGCCGGGAGTCAGAAGCGTAGGCTTTTGGGACGCGGCGCACGACCAGAGCTGGGGCTTACCCGAGCACCGAAACGAGGGCGTCGAGATCACCTACCTCGAGACGGGAAGGCTTGGGTTTTTCGTAAACGGGCAGTCGTACCCGTTGACTCCCGGAGCTCTCACCATTACGCGTCCGTGGCAACCGCATCGTGTGGGCAACCCGCTGGTCACGGCGGGTCGACTCCACTGGATCATCTTGGATGTGGGGGTGCGTCATCCGCATCAAGCCTGGAAATGGCCGGCTTGGCTGGTGTTGACCCGTCGGGATCTCGACGACCTGACGCGGATGCTGCGACAGAATGAGCAGCCCGTGTGGGCCGGCACGGGTGAAATCGCGCGTTGCTTTCGGGAAATCGGGAATTTGGTGGTCTCGACCGATTCGGGTACGAGCATCGGATCGCGACTCGCCTACTTGATCAATGGTCTGTTCGTCTGCGTGTTGGAAATGCTCAGATCTCGGTGGGTGGTGCAAGAACCGGCCTTAGTGACAGCCGAGCGAACCGTGGAAATCTTCCTCGGACGACTGTGGGGATGCGTGGACCAGCCGTGGACCTTGGGCTCCATGGCGGCGGAAACGGGTCTGAAGCGGACGCGGTTCGGTTACTACTGTAAGAAGCTTACGAACCGGAGTCCCCGACAGTACCTGAATGAGCTGCGTGTACGGAAAGCCGAAGCGCTGATGCGGGAGAATCCCGGTCGGAATCTGACGGATATCGCGTTGGAGTGTGGGTTTTCCTCCAGTCAGTACTTCGCGACAACCGTGCGCCGGCTGACCGGAAAGTCCCCCCGAGAGCTTCGGGAAGATACACTCCGACTCGGCTGACGGCATCTTCTGGCTAGATCGCATGGGAGACGTTGTCAGCGACCATGCCCTACAAATTAGCGCCCCCAACAGAAGAGGCGAGCCACTAACCGAAAGGCGGATTTCCTTCGGGGGAAATGCGAATCGCCGAAGGGCATTTCAGATGGGTTCATCTTTACGGGACGAGTTGAGTTCGGCGAGAGTAGTGGCCGGCTGAGGCTCTCGATCCATCAAAGCAAAGAACGCCGCGTAGATCCGGCGGGACTTCGGGGAAAACGCGGGGACTTTGCAGGGTGGCGTTTCCGGACTTGCGGACAGCCTGTATCTCTCTTAGGCTCAGGGCGTGATGAGGCGGTCAGTTGTGGGTTCTCCCAGGGGGACAACCCGGGCGACGGTTGCGGATCAATAGAATCTTTGGAAGTGGCTACCTTGAAACAGCGCTAGTTGCCGTCCAAGCGGCGGTGCCGGGAGCGCGTAGGGCGGTTCGCAAGCTCAAGAGACTCCGGCTCTTCCAGTGGGAAAGGCGTGACAAGGATTCGTGCGCCGGGCTTTCGGCCCATAGTCCCTTCCAAGCAGTACGAGCCTCCAAGAAGCGGCCGTTGAGAGAAGCCAATGGGATCGGCCTACTCTTTGTTAGAGCAATTCAATGCAGTACAGTTGTGAGGCCGGTGCCGTGACGATGGGCGCCGAATTTCAGAATGTGTCGGAGTTTTTGCAGTTTTCTAGACCAATGAGAAACGGAGTGCGTTCGATGAGATCTTCCACCGTGCTTGTTGTTTGCGTCGCTATTGGTTTGCAGGCCGTCGCAACCCGGGCGGGCGAGTTTACTCCACCTCCTGGAGTCGGCTTTCCGATAACGGTTCAGCCGATTCAGAGTGCGGAATCCGCCTGGGTCAAACAAGGGGATGTCTGGGTCCTCGAAGCTGGACGGTCCGGTTACCTCCATGCTCCGGCGTGGTGGGAGGGAAACAGACCGCCCCGCGATCAAATGGTAGTGCTGGAAATCGAATATCTGGACAACATGAAGCATGCCGTGGCAGCTACGATATACAGCGGTCTCGGTTCGGAAAATCCTTACAGCGAGCTCCACCGGTTCGGCGGCGTCGGTGATAACCGGTGGAAAACCGCGCGAATCCCCGCCTCCGCCGACTTCATCTTCAAATATTTGCCCGACAGCGCCGTCCGATTTCGTCTTACTCCGAATGATGGTTCGCTTCAGATTAGAAAAGCCAGCCTGGTGGCCCCTAATCCGGATGAAGAATCCAGATACAATTCCGAATCCCGGGAATGGGTCCGACGGGAGCAGCTCCGAGCCGAGGTGTCGGAACGCTTCTGGCGCTTGGCTCAGATCCCGGTCCTCCCGGGAGAATGGGCCGGGCGCAAGCTGGTTCCGTTTGCTCGAAGCTGGATGGACCTCATTCTCCCCATCAGCACTCCTCAAGGACGAGAAGCCGGAGCCCCGCTAGAGACGCGGATGTTCCTAAATGAATACGAGCCGCTTCAGGTAGGTGTCTATGCCAACGGAAGCGACTTGAAAGAAGTGAGTGTAACGGTCGATCCCATTGTCGACTCTAAAGGGCGGATCGTCGCCGAGGCCGACGTGCGGGTGGCGGAATACTCCAAAGTAGGAGGAATGCTGATTCCGGGTTATCTGGTGCAGGTCTTCCCCCAGCGCCTTTGGCCCGCTTACCCGTTTGACGTGGAATCCGGAAAGAGTCACCTGGTTTGGATCGTTTTGCATACCCGTGAGGAGCAGTCCAGACCGGGAACCTATACCAGCCAGGTGCATTTTGGAGCGCAGGGGCAACCGCCGGTCAGTGTTCCCCTTAAGGTGGAGATTCTCAATTCTCGACTGCTCACCATGGATGAAGCGGATCTGAAGCTCGGTGGCTGTACTACGGGACTGGTACCTGAGTTCGAGCTGGAATTTCTTCATGACTACAACCACAACATGGTCAATATCTGGTACGCGAGTGTTCGTCCTCAGCTGAGGAAAGAGGGCGGCACCTTTGAAATGGATTACCGGATTATGGATGACTGGATGGCCGCCGCCAAACGCCAGGGTATGAACGATATGGTCTATTTCTTGGGGGGGAATCCTTATGGGTTTCCACAGACCATGCATCTACCACGAACCTTGGCCCGCACCTTGCTCGGCATTGACGACCAGGGTTGGCGAAAGCTGGCTCTGACGGATCCTTTTCGGGTTCCCGACGAAGTGGCGTCGTCGATAAGAGAGTGGTCCAGGCGGTTCGGCGAGCATGCTGAGGCTGCCGACTGGCCTAACGTCATTTTGACTCCCTTTGACGAGCCGGCGAAATATGTTCAATACCGCACGGGAATGGGAATGCTCTTTTACATCAAGCCCCAGTTCAAACAGCAGATCGAGCTCTTGCGAGAGGGAGATCCCGACGTTCAGATATACGGCTCGATCCACAACTATGAACCAGGAATCGAGTTCGTGGAGGATGTCGACATTTTTTGCACCAACGCCGTTCATGAGAATTGGGGCATGCCGGATGAAGTTCGTGCGGCAGGAAAAACACTGTGGGAGTACTCCGGAACCAGTGATAAAGGATTGCCGGGGGTGGCTCGGTATACTTTCGGCTACTATTTCGCTGCGCACAACAGCAGAGGCTCACTAGTGTGGGCTTACAACTGGGGTAACCGCTTCGACACGCTGGATGGAAGCAACTGGATGTACGCCTGGAACACTCCTTTTGATGTCATTCCGACCCCGTATATGGAGGGACTGCGAGAAGCTTGGGACGATCGCAGGTTGCTGGAGACATTGAAACAAACTGCGGCTGAAAAGAATATTGATCTAACGGATTTCCTCTCCCGGCTTTTCGCCGAAGTGGCGATGGCTCGTGGACGCGGTGGCACCAGCACGGTAGACGATTTCTGGGAAAGGGCAAAGGCCGATCTGGTGATGGATCAATGGAAGAACCGGATGATCGAAAAGCTTCTGGAGATCCAGGCAGGACACTAATCTTTTAGATAAACAAAATGGTTCGAGGTAGCAAGGGTCGAACAGGGTGAAATCCTGGGAAGCTTGAAGACTTCCGAGCCTGACGGAACGCCGTGCCGACTCCCTTATCACAGTACTGGGCGCAATTGCTTTGCGGGGGAGTTGACCCGATGGATGGGGTCATCGCTGTGCTACACAGGGAACGATCTCGGCTGCTCCGGTCGGCAGAAACTCCGAAGCCTGTGTATTTGTGTGGGTTAAGCCGTTGCGTAACGAGCGGTTCCCGGGATGCGGACCGCCTCCGGCCTTAAGTCTAATCCCCGCGGCCGGCCGCGTTTACCGGCGGCCGACAGGCGTTCGCGTGATGAACCCCACTCTGATCTCGGAAGGTGACGGGTCTGCCCACCGTGTTCGAAAATTACCACTGAACAAACTTGGAAGACTAAGACCTTGACGGTGTGATTGGCTATCCATCATAGGTCGTACAAGGGGAGATACGCATCACGGTGAGGCGGATCGGGCGTGAATGTCGAATGTGGCGGGTATGACGACAAGCCGTTCGAATGGGCTTTGCGACAAGCGGTTAAGCTCGGCTGCGGATATGTCGAGCACACACTTCGCTGGGAACGCGAGATGTTGAGCTGCCTCGGGACTTTCACAGCGTCACAAGGTCGGCCTGCAAGCGGGCGTGCGAGACGTCAGGGTTTAAGTTTTCCTCAGTTTACCGCCACTCACCCTTGTCCAAACCCGAAGTTACTACCGAACTCCGGAATGGGACCGGAAACGGAGTGCTTTCGAGACGCATAAGCTGAAAGGGGATCCAAAGGGGCGAGAAGGGGAGAGTGGTTGGCACGGTCCTCTTTACCTCTCATAGAACCGAGGAAGACAGGAGTCGTTCTTTGGTGTTTGGACCATGTCCTTTTTGGGCGTTTGCTAACAGGAGGGGAAACTTGTCATGCAGATCGTACCAAGTCGGGCTAGAGGCCCGGCAAGAGTGCTGCGGCGGCTTACGGGGCTGAGTTTGGTGCTGGGGTTGCTAGTGGCTGCGCCGCTGGCGCAAACCGGAAGTGGCTCTATTCGTGGAGTGATCCGGGATGCCGCGGGAGCCGTGATTCCGGGGGCCGACGTGACGCTGACCAACGTTGCGACGAACGTCAAACGATCCACGGTTAGCAACGAAGTGGGGCTCTACGTATTTACGGGTCTGCCGCGAGGACAGTATGAGCTGTCCGTGCAGATGCCGGGATTCAAGACATGGACCGCGCAGGTGGAGGTGACCGTCGGCCAAACGGTGGGGCTCGACGTGCAGCTGGAGCTGGGGGAAATCAGTACCACGGTGGAGGTGGTGGGAGCGACTCCCATCATTACGACTGAGAGCATGGAAGTAGCGGATGTTAAAGATCGCTTGCGGATCGAGCAGCTGCCTCTGAACGGCCGTGCCGTCGCGAATCTCTTTGACTTGACCCCTGGGGTTGACGGTGGAGCGAACGCTCGTGTGGTCGGGATGAAAGTCGGTTCGCTGGACATCAGCCTGGACGGAGTTCCGCTCGTGGATCGGTTCGGAGGCGGCATGGTTCGAGTGCAGCCGGGTCTGGACACGGTCCAGGAGTTCCGCATCGAGACCTCGGGCTCGGATGCGCGCTACTCGCGGCCGGCGACGGCTATTTTGGCGACCCGGAGTGGAACAAATGAATTTCACGGGAGCATTTTCGAGACCCACCGGAATAACGGGGCGAGTCTTCGAGCTCGGCGGCGGGAGGAAACGGGAGATGCGGCGAAATTGATCCGTAACGAGTTTGGGGCCAGTGCCGGGGGTCCGCTTTGGCTGGGAGGCCTTTACGACGGTCGGGACAAGACCTTCTGGTTTTTTTCTTATGAGGGTTTGCGGCAGCGCCAAGAGGTGCTCTCCGTGGACGTAGTCCCGAGCGATGCGATGTGGGCCGGTGACTTCAGCAACCTCGTAGATGCTTCGGGGAAGTTGACGGTCATCTACGATCCGCTGACCACCGATGCCAACGGTCAGCGCCTGCCGTTTCCCAACAACATCATTCCTCAGGACCGGATCAGCCCGTATGCCAAGGTGCTGCAAGAGGTCACGCACCCAGCCACGAACGACATCAACCCGCTTCAGGGAAATAATCTCGTAACGATTTACCCGAGATGGCAAGATAACGACACGACGACGTTGCGGGTGGACCAGGTGTTGTCCGAGAAGGACAACCTGTCCGTGCGGTGGACGCGTAACGTTCTCGAGTACGCGCAGGAGGGAGGCCGCTATGGGTACCCCGCCAAAGGTTTGAAAGACGCCTTCGGGAGTGGGCGTCAGGACACCGAGATCAATAATGTTGCGGTGAATTACGTGCGAGCCTTCTCTCCGAGTTTGATCAACGAGCTGCTCGTCGGAGTGAATCGCAACTTCAACAGTTCCGGGACCTTGGCCGACTTCACGGATTGGTCGACGAAATTGGGCTTTCCCAATCCTTTCGGTGCCACCGGCTGGCCGACCCTCGGCGCCTGGATCTACTGGGATTCCGACAACCGCAAGGACCAGGCCTTGACTGCCGTGAAACTGGATAACAATACGACGTGGATCCGGGGAGATCACACCTTCGAGTTCGGCGGCAGGCTGCAGAGAGAACACAACAATGTTCGGGAACTGCAACAGGCGCAAGGCTCGCATAACTTCCATGGGGGCTGGACGTCGCTGTATGACCCGGTGGGAGACCAGGGGGCCCCATACACGGGCTTCGGCATGGCGGAGCTGTTGTTGGGCCTTCCCGGCTACCTTTCCAACCAGTACAACCGAGGTTATTTTTACTTCCGCCAGTGGGAAATGGCGCTGTACGCTCAGGACACCTGGAGGGTTCACCCCCGAGTGACCTTGCGGCTGGGAGTGCGCTGGGACAAGTGGACCCCTTATCAGGAAGAACAGAACCGGCTGACGGCCATCGACACCAACACGGTATTTGAGCGCTTTGAGGTGATCACTCCCGCGGGTCATCCCATGGAGTCACTTCCCGGAATCCCCGCGTCGGTGTTGGCCTCATGGGCGAATCGAGGTCTAACGTGGGTTACGGCGGATCAGGTTCCCGGCTACCCGGGCAACCTGTTCCAGGCGGACAACAACAATTTCGGACCCCGTCTGGGAGTTTCCGTCCGGATTGCCAACAAAACGGTTCTACGGGGATCCTACGGCGAATATTTCTGGACGATGCCCCTTTCCCAGATGCTGCAGTCAATGAGGATCAATCCGCCGCTTAATCTTCGTTTCACCAACCAGCCGAATATGAAGGACGACAGCGGCACCTGGGTACTGAGAAATGCGCCCGGTCCTCAAGATTATCTGGGCGCTATCGGGATAGATACGGAAGGGATCGTTCGCCTTCCGGCCAATGCTCAAGGTGGCCTGATGTTCGACGGACGCAACTGGAAAGAGTCTCACGCCCGGACCTGGAATGTCACTTTGGAGCATGAGCTGTTCAAGGACACGAGTCTTCGCCTGAGTTACATTGGAACCCAGGGACGGGACCTCGAGCAGCGGGCTTCTATCAACAGCCAAGAGCATGAATACAACTACGTGGCTCGAACCGGCGAGGCTCCGATCGGTAACCGCGATCAGCTGCTCCGACGGAATCCCGACTGGGCCCTGAACTTCCTGAACCGGACGGGTTACTCGAATACGCATTCCGGGCAAATCGAGATCGAAAAGAAGTACTCGGACGGCATGGCCTTTCAATGGTTCTATGTCTTTACCCGCTCTCTGACCACAAGTGACGCCGGCGGGTTCGAGAGTGGTGATGCAAACATCAACGCTACAAACGGTGTTTATCAGGTGCCGGAAAATCATCAAATCATGGGTAACCCCGACCTCTCTTATGAGGAACGGCTGCGAATGGTCTATTTCAACAGCGTCAACATTCCGCCGCACCAGATCAAGTTTAACGGGATTATTGACCTGCCCTTCGGCCGGGGTGCTCGCTGGGGCAAGGACGTGGCTCCGTGGGTGAATCAAATCATCGGTGGATGGCAGGTTGCATGGATCGGGGCGTGGCGCAGCGGGCTGTGGAGCAGCGTGGATCCGAGCCGGTACATGTTCGGATACCCGGTGCTGAACAGTGACCAGCGGCTGGAAATGGACATTTTCGGCAGACACCAAAGACTGTGGTTCGCGGGAGATTTCGACCCGACTTTGGCCACGAATGTTTCCGGGGGCGATTTGATGACCATTGTTTCGCCGGACTGCACCCAGCGGGTGGTCCGTCAACTTGGGCCTAAGTGTAACAATCAACTTCCCCAAGTGCTGAAGGACGGGACGGTTCGGATGACCTCTGTGGGAGGATTGTTCAACACCGACCCCCGGGCGTTCTTCCGAGGGCCGGGCTCGTGGAACGTGGATTTCTCCATTTTCAAGCACTTCTTCATTACGGAAGAGGTGAACCTGCGGTTTACGGCGGACTTCTTCAACGTTTTCAATCATCCGGTGGATGTCGCTCCCAACGCCGTGACGGGATTGCAGGATCTGAGTCGCCAGGCCAACGAGCCAAGGACGATCCAGTTCTCCTTGCGGCTGGCTTGGTAGTCGGCGAAAGTGGGGCGGGAATTCATCCTGCCCCACTTTCATCTCTTTCCCGAGAGACTTCGGCGGCTGCTTGCGGTGTAAGGCGATACAGGGGAGCGCTTCAGTTCTTAAGTCATGAAAATTGTGCTATAGCAATCGTGCTTCATGGGGCATGATGTGGTAGTGGGGTACAAGACGGCTGTGGTTAGGAAGAGTTTGGTGTTTGGTGTGTTTCTGCTTCCTATTCCTTGAGTCTTTTATTAAGCGGTCATTGGAACTAAAAAGGATTCCTCTTTTTTCCCTACGGATTTCGCATGGACAAGTTGAATAGTATTGCAGCAAGGTTTCTTGCTGTTGTGCTGATAGCATCCTCAGGCTGCACTTCAACGTCGGATCAAGAACGCGCGGTGCTCCTCGAGGAGCGGTTTGATCAGCTTGACGTGGGGATGTTTTCGTCCCCAGTGGGCCCTCTCACGGAATACCACTACGTGCCCGAAGCCGCCCCTAAAGGGAATTGGGCGGTCAGTTGCTTCGGTACCGACCTCGGTGCTCAGACCGCCTGGCATGTGGAGGAAGAGAACGGCCGCAGAGTCATGGTACAGACTTTCGATAACGAGAGCGCCGACACCCATCCGATGATTGTGACCGGAAACGAGTATTGGGGCGACTACCGAGTCCAGGTTGAATTCGCTCCTGAATCGAAGCGGGATCAAAGCGGCGTTGTGTTTCGATATCGCAACGACCGCTGTTACTACTTCTTCGGTTTAGACGGTAGCTCGGCGGTTCTCAAAATGGTCCGACACGGCACCGGATTTCGGCAGCCGTACGAGAAGGTTCTTGCCAAGAAGGAAGTGGAGTGGGTTCCCGGAGGATACTACACGGCTGTTGTCGAAGTGAACGGGGATTTGATCCAGGCCCGCATTGATGATCTGGTGAGTCTGACAGCCAGAGACAATACATACCCGTTAGGGAAAGTTGCACTTCTCGCCGACGTGCCTACACGCTATCGCTACGTCGGAGTAGATACGTCGGTACGGGAAAAACAGCGTATCGATAAAGTGATCTCGGAAAGACGCCGGGAGGAGAGACAGCTTCAGGACGAGAATCCGAATCCGGTCGTCTGGAAGAAATTCAGCACCCAGGGATTTGGGGCAGGGCGCAACGTCCGTTTTGGGGATTTAGACGGGGACGGCCGGTTGGATCTCCTGATCGGGCAGGTAGTCCATCACGGTGCGCCGCGCGATGACTACAGCGAGTTAAGTTGCCTAACGGCCATGACCTTCGACGGTGAGATCCTGTGGCAAATCGGCCGGCCTGATCCTGAGAAATGGCGCTTGACCAACGACGTGGCCTTTCAGATCCACGATCTTGACGGAGACGGCCGACAGGATGTCATCTACACCATGAATCAGGAGTTGATCGTAGCAGATGGGGCGACGGGCAAGACAAAGTATAAATCTCCCACCCCGAACAGCAAACCTCCGGCGGATCGGTATCCAAGAATCTTGGGTGACTGCCTTTATTTCTGCGATCTACGAGGAACCGCTCAGGATCGGGACGTAATTATCAAAGATCGCTACTGGCACGTTTGGGCCTTGAATGACCGGCTGGAACCTTTGTGGGAAGCGGAATGCAACACAGGCCACTACCCCTACGCTTATGACGTCGATAACGACGGTCGCGACGAACTGCTTGTCGGCTACTCGCTCTTCGACAACGACGGCACGCTTTTGTGGAGCCTGGATGATGAGATCGGAGACCACGCCGACGGTGTAGCTATCGTGGATTTTCAGGATCAGCATTCCCGAGGGCCGGTGGTGTTCACTGCGGCCAGTGATGCCGGGGTTTTTTATGCCGATTTGAAGGGCAAAATTATCAAGCATCATTGGATTGGGCACGGGCAAAATCCCGCTATTGCGGATTTTCGGCCGGATCTGCCGGGATTGGAGGCGCTTTCGATCAACTTCTGGGGGAGTCAAGGAATTCTCCACTTCTATGACTCCTCCGGTGAGATTTACCACGATTTTGAACCGAACCAGTATGGCAGCATGTGTTTACCGATCAACTGGACGGGCGAGCCCCCGGAGTATTTTGTCCATTCACCCAACGTCGAAGAAGGGGGAATGTTCGACGGCTGGGGGAGGAAAGTGGTGGTCTTTCCGGATGACGGCCATCCCGATATGTGTAACGCCGTAGCAGACCTTACCGGAGATTGCCGCGACGAAGTGGTTGTGTGGAATCCGCATGAGGTCTGGGTCTATACGCAGGACGACAATCCAAAATCCGGCCGGTTGTACAAACCGGCTCGAAATCCGCTTTACAATTACTCAAATTACCAGGCGACGGTGTCGTTACCCGCGTGGTCGGAATGAGCGACTTGGTGTAGTACCGGTGGTAGTTTCCGGGGGGACCGTTACAGCGAGTAACGCATGCTTAATGCAATGACTGTTCGGTCGTCTCGAGTTGCTTATGAGGCAGAGACCGGTTAGGCGGCGCATTACCTCTGAGATTGTTATCTTTTTGGCGCCGGCTGTCTGCTTTCTCACGTATGCGCAAGATTCGGCTGGGGCGGCTTTGGAGGGCGAGGTCCGAGCTCTCCAACACGGTAAAACGGCAGTTTCGGAAGGGGTGGTTTTGGCCAACCTAGAGGAGAGAGCGGCGCTAGTTCTGTCAAGAATCCAGCACGCAACCACACCGTATCAAGTAGAAAGCTCCAGAGAGCACTTGCGAGCCTCCCTGACTCGATCTCTGGGGCTAGACAACCTGCCTTCGCCCTCGCCGTTGAAAGCACACACGGTGGGACTTCTTGATCGGAATGAATATCTTATCGAGAAGGTTATTTATCAAACGCTTCCCGGGGTTTTCGTTCCTGCTCATCTCTATCTTCCCGCCGATCTCGAAGACCCTGCGCCCGGAGTAATTCTTTATCCCGGGCATTGGTTGGAAGACAGCAAAGCCAGACCTGACTTTCAGGCGTTTTGCATCAACATGGCCAAGCTCGGCTTCGTGGTTCTGACTTTTGATCCTTTCGGTCAGGGAGAGCGGGGTATCTCCTGGCGAGACCATCGCCGGACCTGCTCCCTTTTGGTAGGCGTGGCCCAGCAAGGGTTTGCGGCATATGAGACCCAGTGTGCCATCGAGTACTTGCTCAGCCGGCCGGAAGTCGACTCCCGGCGACTTGGCATGACGGGGGCATCCGGTGGGGGGTACAACACATGGATGACGGCGGCCCTGGACGATCGGATTAAGGTTGCCGTCCCGGTGGTGGGGACGAGCGAATTCTTGGAGCAAATTCGAGTCTGCCGGCCCTTGGACTGGTATCACGCGAACGACCATTGCCATTTCGTGCCTGGTTTGATCCGCTACTGCAACAACCACGAATTGGTGGCGATGGTTGCTCCTAAACCTCTATTGATTGTCGCGGCCCGAGATGATGAAAGTTTTCCCATCCGCGGTGTCCGTCTGATCTCTAACTATGCCAAGGACCTCTATCGTTCCTTCGGGGTTCCCGAAAGATCGGGCTTTTACGAAGACGCCTCTGCCGGTCACGGCTATCAAATCAGGAAAAGGGAAGCCGCCTATGGATGGTTTCTTCGCTGGCTCGCCGGACGGGGCGACGGCGGTCCCTATTCCGAACCTCCAACCGAAACGGCGCCGTACGATGCACCCGAACTGAGGTGTTTTCCTGTCGGCGAGAATAGAGGAGCGGGACCGGGCATGGTCGACTACATAAAAGAATGCCTGCGGTTGATCAAACCGGACCGCGACAAGAATCGTTTGACCGAGATCTTCGGCGGATTTCCCGAGCCACCCGATTTCGACCTCCGGCTGGAGGAGGACCGGCGGGTACAGAGGCTTGAGATCCCTACGGAGAATCACCTATCGGTTCCGGCCTATCTCGTGCGTTCTGGGGATAACGCAGGTTTGCTGGTCGTCGTTTCAGATAATGGTAAGGAAGCCGCTATCTCGGATCCTTTGGTTAAGAAAGTACTTTCGCTGGGCTGGGCTGTCTGCGGCGTGGACCCCCGTGGTGTAGGAGAACTTCGAACCGATGAGATGGGCTGGGTTTTTGCCGTAAGTCTCCTGCTTGGAGAGAATTTCGTTTGGCGGCAAGCCTGGGACATCGGGCGAAGTATCGATGTTCTGACTTCGACTCGAACCTTCGGGTCAAGACCTGTCGTCGTGTTTGGAAAAGGAAACCAAGCTTCCATGGCCGTCAGTTGCCTGCTGGCTCAGTATTCTTGTAGGTCTGATTCGCCCTTAAGCGGCTTTGTATTGCGCGATGCGTTTATTAGCTACCGGCACTTTGTTGACCGTCCGATTTCGATGAAGCGATCTTTTCGTCTGGCCTCGGACCTGCGGACGGCCGGGACGCGCGTGGACATAGAAATCCCTTTTGAATATTTCCCCTTCAACGTCCTCCGTCACTTCGATCTACCCGATATTTTCTCCCTTCCGGGCATAGAAGGGGTGGTGATTAATCCCAGAGACGGGGACTGGAACCTGATATCCGAAGAGAGGGCAGGAAGGTTATTGGGAGACAAGATCCAGGTCATTTCCGGCGTTCCCGAGGCCGATTCGGGATTTGATTTTGTCACGGCATTTGGAGGTTGAGAGCTTGGGGTAATCAACACCACTACGTGGGGGGTGTCCGGGAAAGATCTTAGAAGATCCAACAGAGAAGCAAGAAGGGCGCTTTGGGTTTGCTGTCGGCAATGGCGTTTGCCGTGGCGGCGCCGGCCCGCGAGGTGGTGGCCCCAGCGGCCCTGCAGGATTCCCTGCCGAATTACGATGTGGCCGTCGAGATCCGCAACACTACCGGTGAACCGGAGGCCGGCGAGCCGGTAACCGGTTGGCCGCCGGATGGACGCCTGGACGACAAGTTGCTGCGGTCGCTGTCCATGGTGGCGACGGGTGAGGGTCTGGAGGACGTAATGATCCCCCGGTTGTTTCAGGACGCTCTGAAGCAGGCCCGGGAGTCGGCGGACCTCGCCCGTGTTGCCGCCGACTGGGGCTATATGACCGGTTCTACCGGGATTGGCAGGAACAGACGGCCCGCTATGCTGCGGCCTGCCTGGGTGTGGATTGGGACGGACCGGGTGAGCGGTAGGCTTGTACCGTTGGACGAAGACGGTCTGGATGGAAGTTTGATGGCGAAGCTTCGACGAGAAGACGTTCGATCGAGGTACGGCCGACGGGGCGAGGCCGGAAAATCTGCTGGAGAGCCGCACTTGTCGGGATACCGAGGCTCAAGGCATTTGAATGTCCGCTCTTTGCCGAGAGGGCGGGAAGTCGATATCGTCCAAGGTGAGACTCTCTTTGACAACGGCTTTCTCCCTGATAGGCTGTCGTGCGAGGTGGAGGTACGAGTATGCGAGTTCTGACTACCGGTTTCTTAAGCGCTCTAATGACCTTAGCGTTTTTGTCGGCTCAAGACGAAGTCATTGTCCGCCCCGACGGAATTGACGAAGTCCTGGTCAACCCCGGGATGGGGTTTATGACTTTTCAGCGCTTCAATGGGGACGATCTAAACACCGGGTTGGGTTGGACGGAAGGTTTTCCTATTGAGTACCAGAAATGGGACGGAAGTCTCGAAAACCAAGACTACCCTCTCACCTCGATCGCCTACTTTCGGATCTACTGGAAATTCATCGAGCCTGAGCAAGGCCGGTACCGTTGGGATTTGATCGATCGAGCTCTTGACACGGCCCATCAGCGGAACCAAACCCTGATGTTGCGAATTGCCCCTTATGGGACCACTGATGACAATGATGTTCCGGATTGGTATAGAGAGCTGGTTGGACCGGAACGAGATCTTCCGGAGCGTAAATGGAGGACTGATCCCGAAGACCCTCGTTACGTCCGCTACTTCGGCGGATTGATTCGAGCGTTGGGTGAGCGTTACGACGGGCACCCCGACTTGGAAAGCGTTGATCTGTCGATTGTGGGAGCCTGGGGGGAAGGGGCCGGATCGGATCTGCTGTCGCAGCCGACGCGGGAAGCTCTCGTGGACAGTTACGTTGATGTGTTTCAGAAGACGCCCTTGCTCATGCTGTTGACGGACGAGAAGACGAACCGGTACGGATTGTCACGAAGAGATGTCGGCTGGAGAGTTGACTGCCTGGGAGACATGGGCGGATTCAATCCTAACTGGTCGCATATGAACGACTACTATCCCAGGGCCATTATCGAGTTCGGCATGTCCGAGGCCTGGAGACGAGCGCCCGTCTCGTTCGAGGTATGTTGGGTCATGGAAAAATGGCTTGAAGAGGGTTGGGATGTGGATTACATCATCGATGAATCGCTCAAGTGGCACATCTCCTCTTTCAATGCCAAGTCTTCACCCGTACCCGCCGAATGGAAACCACAGGTGGAGCGGTGGCTCAAGCGGATGGGATACCGGTTAGTGCTCCGTAGATTTACCTATCCTCGCCAAGTCGAAACGAACGGGAAGCTCTCCTTTACGAGTTGGTGGGAGAACAAGGGGGTTGCTCCTTGTTACAAACCTTTCCGCCTGGCTTTACGCCTTAGAGGACCCGAAAGCGTAGCCGTCTTTATCACCGATGCCGACATCCGTCGGTGGCTTCCGGGCGACGCGGTTTACGACGGCGCGGTCTTCGTCCCGTTCGGCACGCCCCCGGGCGAGTACGATTTAGACCTCGCCATCCTAAAGGAAACAAGTTTGGAACCTGCAGTACGGCTTGCCATAGCCGGTAGAC
>Ga0116188_1001263_pt1 | contig 22282 bp, 16 predicted proteins | sample AD_JPNTR2_MetaG_FD_89807 | JGI IMG/M metagenome (GOLD analysis project Ga0116188, IMG submission 89807) | Active sludge microbial communities of municipal wastewater-treating anaerobic digesters from Japan - AD_JPNTR2_MetaG | ecosystem: Engineered > Bioreactor > Anaerobic > Digestate | place...
ACGAATTTTGAAATTATCCCTGGCGATGAAAAGACGAGAATGGTTTACGGGATTATGGTTGGGGGTAAATAATATCAACTCACCTCCATTATTCGAGTTCTAATGACAATTTTGGGTTAATTTAATTAAAAAAACGGAACTTATTGTTTCTAAACGCAAGAAAAATACTCCATTGCGTAAATGCCGTACAGATATTCCCTGCGATGATGCACTTTCCATGGAAACGTTCTCCACCATTATTCCGGAGTTGTCATAAATAGTTACCTTTAGTATATCATCGGGTATGGCGAAATAAACATGGTCGTGTGCAGGATTTGGGTAAATAATGTTGTCTGTCAATGCGTTGTATTCATTTTTCATTCCAACCAACAAATCACATTCCTGATGGGTTTCATTGTAGTAAAAGCCTTCAGTTATAAAGCATCTAATTGGGTAATATGTCCTATTCATATCATCTTCAAAATCAGTATATGGAAAAAAAGATCTAGTGTTTCCAAATTTTTCTATAACCCTTCCTCCAAAACTCCATCCGGTCAGAGGCAACGCTGTTCTTACGTATTGCACTAGCAAATTCTCCCCTTGAACGTTTTCGGTTCTTACCGAATCAATCACGACTGCAAACACAGTATCGTTCGTCCATCCGGTATAGTACATCTCCTTTACCCACAGTGTATCCCCGGCTTTTTTAGTGAAATCGTATAATGGGGAAAATTTGTTATAAAGGAAAATGGAAACAATACTATCCCCAACATGGATTATTTTATCGGCAAGGTTTTCGATTTCGCCATTGGGGTGATACACCGTCCGCGATAATACTTTACATTCCCTATTCTGTATAATAGTGTCTTTGGAAACAACCATTTTTAGATATCCAATATTGCTCGACTCCCAATTTTCGCGATGACTGTAAAACCGTGTTGAACCTATTGGGGCAAAGTTTATTTGGCTATACATGGAGTTGGAACACAGGAGTAGGATTACGTAAATAAGTTTTTTTGCTTTCATGTGGTTGCGTTTTTTATGTTCGTAATTATTGTTTTATTACCTTATGGTGGTTTATGGTGGTTCCATTGGCTATCCTTACGATATATACACCATTGCTCAACCCTGAGATATCAAAAGCAATTTTGGTATCTGTGCTTTTGTTATGAAGGAGTTCCTTTCCGGACAAGTCAAAAACACCAATAGTCAGTTCCCTGCCCAGGTCGTTCTGAATAGTAACCATTCCGGTGGTGGGATTAGGAAAAAGTGCATATTCGATTTTTGTCTCTTCATCGATTCCAACATAAGAAAAATTAAAAGGGGCAATGAGAAAAGTGAAATCCTCCTTTGCAAAAACATCAATCATTGTATTGCAATCAGTAAAGTTCCATCCCTCATTGGAAAAAATCAAACTGTCCCTGAAATGGCAAAACTCCCAGATGTATCCCTCATATCCAGAACAAATTACGGTTGGATAGACATCAATTGGAGGATATGGAAACATACCACTGCAAACCGTTGGAAACATACCACTTCTTGTGTTTATATCAATCCTAGCTCTGGGTCGGTCAGGAATTGGAGGATAGAAACTAGGTAACCTTACACTGTTTAGCAAAGAATCGTTCCATTTCATTACAACCGGCAACTGACCATGGGTTACTCCCAATATTGGACTATCTATCAAAAACGGCCATGATGTAATATCTCTTTTTTTTACAGAATCGCCACGTTCCAGTCCCATTTCCCATCCCTTATACGTCAGAAAAACATTAAACCGGGTGGTATCAATCCATTTCCAGCCTTCGTCAAACTGTGGGTCTATTACCCACAGATACAAGCTGGCGGATGGGTCGTAGCCAATCCAAATGGTGTCGCGTTGTCCAAGGGCATCTTCAAAGTAGAAGGGCATTTCCCATTGGGGTTCCTGAAAACGTTGGCCACGGAGGCTTGTGCCCATGAGCAGCAACCCGGATGCCAACAGCAAAAAAAGCGTTTTTTTAGCATAATGTATTGTTTTAAGAGGTTAAACCGTTAACGCATGGTGTGCATGGAACAAAAATAGTCCTGTTATAACAATTCAATGCTCCAAAAATATAACACTAGATTTCAAAGTACAAATATTTTTTGGTGTTTTTCTATCGTTTTGTTTTCTAGAAGCATAACGGTCAACCTTATGAGAGGAGTGGATAGAAAATAATTTTAGGTTAATGAACATTTTTCAGGCTGACTTAGTGTTTAACTCCAATTAAATATCGAACTTTAGAGAATTTGAAAGCCATGAATAAAAAATTTGCTTTTACTGCGGAGTTAATTGTATGTGATGCAAGAAAAGGTTAATCAGAACATTGCAAGAATATCCTGTTCAAATGTGCCGGCACCATCAAGTGACCATTGTAACGATGAGCTAAAGCTATCGGCCAATTCTTTTCAAAACTATGGCTAATTCTTTTAATTAAAATTGTAATGTTTCAGAAACGGGTTGTTTGCTCGTTCAAATCCAACGTTGGTTGATTCTCCATGTCCCGGGTAAATCAATGTATTATCCGGTAAGGGAAGGATTTTGTAAAATATCCCTTTGATTAAAGCGTCGTAATTCCCATAAATTAGGTCAGTTCTACCGATGGATAAATTAAAGAGAACATCGCCGGTGAAAAGTATGTTATGCTCTTTGATATAGAAGACCAAATGCCCGGGGGTATGACCCGGTACATGAATCACTTCAATCTGAAAATTCCCGACTAATAATATCTGTCCTTCGTCAATGTATTGCGACGGATAAGGAGGATCGTTTTTTAATTTTAATCCTAGTTGATTTGCATAGGAGAGGGTTTGATCAATTAGAAACTCATCGTTTTCGTGTGCTAGGGGAGACAATCCGTAAGTTTTTTTGACAAAATGGTTGCCCAGTATATGGTCAATATGCAAATGGGTATTTAGAAGATAAACCGGCTTTAGATTGTTTTGGTCGATAAAGTTCTTTAATTGTTGTTCTTCTTCGGTAGTAAAGCACCCGGCATCGATTATGACAGCCTGATGTGTTTCGTCATAAACAATGTACGTATTTTCACCCCATGGATTAACCTCAAAGACTTTAATTTGAATCATGGCTTTTGATTGATCAATTTAATGGGTAAACATTTGAACAGGGAAATAGTTTAGCTGACCAAAATATTTTAAAACAAAAGGGGTGAATCTCTCACCCCCTTGCGTTATCTTCCGGTTTCTCTCAACCTTATTTTATAGTCCAGGTATTTCCTGATGTTAGTAAGTCGTTCATGCAACGTATTTTTGCACTGCTTTTAACATCAGCTATTTGTTGTTCCACCAGACGTTCATAAGTTGGAGCTTTCACAGCACGGATGACACCAAGTGCCAGCGGGAAGTCGGGATACGACATATTAGCTAACATCAGATGAATTCCCGGATTTTCCTCTTGGGCATTGTGAACCAAAATGTCATCAAGCGTATAACCATCTTTACCAATGGTCACTACTTTTAATTTCAGGTCTTCAAGCACAAGTCCTTTGTCATGATTTTTCCCGAACACCATTTTTTCTCCATGGCGGAGAATAATAACCCGATCGTCGCGATATTCCTTATCGGAATAAACATCGTGGGCTCCATCGTTGAAAATGACACAATTCACGAGTGCTTCCACAATTGAAGTCCCTTGAAATTGGGCAGCTTGCTCGAATATTTCACTGGAAAGGTTCACCATCACGTCTATAGTCCGAGCAAAGAAATGTCCCTGGGCACCGATAACTAATTCACCTATACGGAATGGAGGTTCTACCGTACCGAAAGGTGATGTTTTAGTTATTGACCCTATTTTTGATGTAGGGGAATATTGTCCTTTGGTTAAGCCATAGATTTCGTTGTTAAAAACAATTATATTCAGGTCAATGTTTCGGCGAATAGCATGGATAAAATGATTTCCTCCAATAGCTAACGCATCTCCGTCACCTGTGATTTGCCACACACACAAGTTTGGATTAGCGGTTTTAATACCTGAAGCAATGGCCGAGGCGCGTCCGTGTATTCCATGAAATCCATAGGTTGACACATAATAGGGGAATCGAGATGAGCAACCGATTCCTGATACTACAACCACGTTTTCTTTCGGAATTCCAATGTTTGCCATCGATTTAACCATAGCGTTCAATATGGCATGATCTCCACATCCGGGACACCAGCGTACCTCCTGATCACTTTTAAAATCAGCCGGGGTATATTTTATTTTTGTTTCCATAGCTTTATCTTAAATAAGGTTTTTTAGATGTTCTTCGAGTTCATTAGCAGTGAATGGAAGACCCATTAGTTTATTGTATTGTAGGTATTCAAACTTCTGATGTTTCATTCGTAAATAATTGGCCAATTGCCCGAAATTCAATTCACAAACCACAATTTTCTTAAATTTCGAGAAAATTTCTTCCACATTCGCCGGTAGCGGATTGATGTAGTTAAAATGACAATGTCCAACTTTATTCCCTGCTTTACGAAGATTCTTCACCGCATGGGATAAGTGTCCATAGGTTCCGCCCCAACCAACTACCAACAGGTCGCCCGATTGATCTCCCTCAACGGTTTGAAGAGGAATCACTTTTTGAACTCGAGCCACTTTTTCGTCTCGGTAATTACACATTACTTGATGGTTTTCAGGAACATACGAAACCGTTCCGGTAACATCCATTTTTTCCAAACCTCCAACCCGATGTTCATGTCCCGGTGTTCCCGGTAAAGCCCAATAGCGATATAACCACTCGCTATTTCGTGCATAGGGTTGATATTGGGCATCTTTGGGTGCATATCGCGGGGTTATTTCAGGAAGCGACTCCATGGTTGGAATCTTCCAGGGTTCGGTTCCATTAGCAAGGAATCCGTCGGTAAGTAATATCACCGGGGTCATGTGTTCCAAGGCAATTTTAGCTGCCATATACGAATAGGTGAAACAGTTTGATGGAGTACTTGCAGCAATAACTACCATCGGACATTCTCCATTGCGACCAAATAGCGCTTGCAGTAAATCCGATTGTTCGGTTTTTGTTGGAAGTCCCGTGGAAGGTCCTCCACGCTGAACATTGATTACAACCAATGGAAGCTCGGTCATGACAGCCAATCCCATGGCTTCCGATTTGAGTGAAAGCCCGGGGCCGGAAGTGGATGTTGCTGCTAATGAGCCAGCATAGGCCGCCCCGATAGCGGTACATATTCCTGCAATTTCATCTTCGGCCTGAAAAGTCTTAACCCCGAGATCTTTACGGGCAGCCAATTCCATCAGAATTTCTGTCGCCGGAGTTATGGGATACGACCCGAGAAACAATGGAAGTTGTGCTTTCTCGGCTGCTGCAATCAATCCCCACGCTGTTGCTGTGTTCCCATTGATGTTTCTGTAAGTCCCGGGTTCAAGCTTGGCAGGTGCCACTACCACACGTTTATTGGCAATTGCTTCTATGGTCTCGGCATAGTGATATCCGGCTTCCAGTACTAATTTGTTGGCTTTTGCAACATCAGGCTGCTTGCTGAATTTCTTTTCGAAAAAGGATAAAGTATAATCAAGCGGCCGATGAAACATAAAATATGTCATCCCAAGAGCAAACATATTGCGTGTCCGCAACACAGTTTTGTTATCGTTTGTGATTTCCTTCATGGCCTCTTGGGTAAGAGTTGTGATAGGGGCTTCAATAATGTTAAAATCACCTTTTTGGTAGTCAGGAAGCGGATTCGATGTATAGCCTGCTTTTGCCAGGTTTTTTTCGTTGAATGAATCTATATTGACAATTATCGTTCCTCCCGGCTTTACCCAACGTATGTTTGCTTTCAATGCAGCCGGATTCATTGCTACTAAAACATCGCAAAAATCACCGGGTGTGGTTACATCGGTGCTTCCAATGTGCACCTGAAACCCGGATACACCTCCAACTGTCCCTTGGGGTGCTCTGATTTCTGCAGGATAATCCGGAAATGTGGAAACGTCGTTCCCAAAAAGGGCTGAGGTATCGGAGAACTGGGTGCCTGTCAATTGCATTCCGTCGCCCGAATCTCCCGAAAAGCGGATTACTATCGCCTCTTTTTCAATGACTTTCGATTTTTCTGCCATAATTTTTAAGTTTTTGCGGGCATTTATCTAAGGTTAATTAGCCCTACGATTGTTTTTATGAGTGCAAAATTAGATTTTTAAACAATATCGTGAAATAAAAAAGTCATAATTATTTTTCGCAAAATGATTTTGAGCATCAACCTTCATAACGGCTTTTCCCATACCTTCGTTTATGTTCAACTCATGGCTGATTTTTATTTTTTTATCAAAAAATTTGGAACTATCATTTAAAATACATTATATTTGCCTCGAAACCTTAGTTAAACCTAAAATTCAACAAACATGAGAAAATTGACATTATTAATCAGTGTGTTGGCATTGGGTTCATTTGTTTTTGCGCAACAAAAGAGCAATGCCGTTGAGAGATTGTCAAAACTTAATGACCTCCCTCAGAAAAATGTTCAAATTCAAAAGAGTGTGAAAGAGGATGGAGAAACTATTTTCGAAGAAACTTTCGACTCTACTTTTTGGCACACCGCCATTGATGAAAACCTTGTAGCTATTCCGGCAAACATGCCTAACGGCTGGACTGTACAAGATAACACCAGCAACAACTTCTTCTGGCGTTGGTCATTGACCGGTCCTCGTGGTCGATACACCTCTCCCGCAAATGGGCCAGATGCGCTCGTTGTCCCCAACAACAACCATAAGGTTAGATCAACCAGCGATAACAGCGGCGGTGACAAGGGTTTTATGCTTCTCGAAGCCGACTTCTACAACACCGATGCTAACGGAAATATGGTTAACCCTTCTATTTCAATGGACACATACCTTCAAACCCGCGCTATCGACTGTTCGGCCAATACCGGTGTTACTTTGTATTTTGAACAATGGCACCGTTTCTGCTGTGCTTCCTACAATAATGATAATGGTCCAAAAGTATTAGTTAGCGCCGATGGAAACAACTGGACCAAGTATGATGTACATCAAGCAAACGTAAACCAAACACCTAAGGTAAATCCTTCAAAGGTTGAGTTCCCCATTACCTCTGTCGCTGCAAATCAGCCAACTGTCTATATACGTTTTCACTTAATGGGTGAAGCTCATTATCACTGGTCAATTGACGATGTTAAACTGTATGAACCTTACACCTACGATTTAAGAGTTCAGAATTATTGGGTTGATTACAGCGAAACTCAGTTTGCTTATTACACCAATCCTAATATTGAAAAACTATATTCAGCTATTCCTTATTTCTCGGCATATCATGCATTCCAACCCATTGTTTCCAGCCGTGCATTGATAACTAACTATGGGAAATCGGCTATGAACAATGTAAAAATCACTACTACGGTGAAGAACAGCAACGATGAAGCAATCTATACTGTTACCTCTGCTCCTTTAGCTTCTATAGCTCCGGGTGCTACCGATAGTATTAAGGTAGAAGAAACCTATCAGCTTCCACGTACCATGGAAAACGTTGGTGCTTATTCTGCCAACGGTTTGGTTTTTGCCGACGAAACCGACCAATTCCCAGACAACAATACCTACGTTTACAACTTCAACGTTACCGAGAACTTGTTTGGCTTTGCCAATCCAACCTATGCTAATACCGATCGTCAAAGTCCATTCAGTTATGTAGGTTCAATTGATGGTGATGGAATTGGGGTAGTTTTCAAATTAAATGCTCCAACAACAACTATTCCCGAAACTGACATACCTGCACCTTACACTCTTAAAGGAGTAAATACCCATATTAACAACGACGGATATAACTGGGATATTTGGGAGGCAGGCAATGTGGCTTATCTTGAGGCAAGAGTTTACAAATCGGTTAAACAACAAAACGGTGAATGGGATTTCCCCGCAGCTCAAATGGGTGATTTACTTGTTATATCCAGTGGTCAGGTTGCTGTTGACTCCAACTTTGTAAATACGTATCTCTACTTACCATTCCCACAAGCCGGAACCAATGAACTGCTCACTCCTGAGGAAGATGGACAATTGTTCTTGGTAACAATTCACATGACTACCAACAATCTTCGTTTCTTTGTTGGAGCCGACAAATTTATCCACTCTTCATACTACGGTAACTGGGTAATGGTAGGTGGCGATAACGATTGGGGTTGGGTATCTCAAACCGCTAACATCGCTATGGAATTAATTCTCGACGGATACAATCAAAATATCACCGGAGGAATCCATTTCGAAATTATGAACGAAAATCCTGTAACCAACGTCACCACCGGTGCTCTTGGTGCTGTATTAACTCTCTACACCGCAGATCCTAACGATCCGGAAGCAATGATTGCCAATGTTTACGACGTGGATCTTACCGGAATTGTTGAAGTTACCGATCTTCGTTCAGGTTCATATAGCTACACCGTTACTTATCAAGGAGAAACCAAACTTGGACGGGTTGGTGTTACCGGTTCACAGATGGCTACTGCTAATGTTAAGTTCAATTACAACAACATACAAACCAACAATTTGATGAGCGATGTTAAAATGTATCCGAATCCGGCTAACGATATGTTGACGTTAACCAACCTCAACAACGTTCGCCGTATTCAAATTACCAACATCGTAGGTCAAATTATGGATGTTGTGAACAATCCGGCTGAAACCCAAACTATCAATGTTGCTAACTATGCAGCAGGTGTTTACATGGTAACCATGTTCGACAACAATGGAAATACCACTACTCATCGCTTGGTAAAACGATAGTAGGTTTCTTTAACTAATAAAAAAGGGCAGCATGCGCTGCCCTTTTTTATTTCTTCAAATCCCCGGTGCTTGGCTTATAGTCGTTCGAAAATTTATCCGATATACCTAGTCTATAAAAATCTTAGGCTAAATAAAGCCATGGTGGCCGATAGCCTGCCCCTATTCAAGTTATTCGACACTACTTGTATAAAAGCACGAATCTAATTATCGCACAATGAAACCTTAAAATTCTTCGTTGGTAAATAAACCATGCAGCTCTCCCCGTATCCGATCAATAATAATACCTAACGCTTCTGCTGAGTTTTCAAAATCGTAATCGTCAACATTTACAATAATCATTTTACCATCTTGATAGGTTTCAACCCAGTCTTCGTATAATTCGTTTAATCCCTTCAAATAATCGATGCGAATAGCATTTTCATAAATGCGTCCTCGTTTTTGTATTTGTTCCACTAGTTTTGCAACCGATGCCCGTAGGTATATTATTAAATCGGGTGGTTGAATCAACGATGTCATAAGCTTGAAAAGACTAAAATAGTTATCAAAATCACGCGACGACATTAAACCCATCCTATGAAGATTAGGAGCGAAGATGTGGGCATCTTCATATATGGTTCGATCCTGAACTATGTTTTTACTACTGTTTCTAATTTCTATCGTTTGATTTAAACGTTTATTAAGAAAGTAAATCTGAAGATTAAACGACCAACGCTGCATATCGTTGTAAAAGTCGTTTAGGTAGGGATTATCGGATACATCTTCGTATATTGGTTCTAATTTCATGTGAGTAGCCAGCAGTGAGGTTAAGGTGGTTTTTCCTGCCCCTATGTTTCCTGCAATGGCTATATGTTTCCCGGGGCGTTTTTGAAAATTGGTTTTCAGTATAGGGTGTTTGCTCATGTTGTGTATAGTTTTATGCTAATCAAAGATAGCTATTTTTTATGGATTAAGGATAAAAAAAAGGTTGCCCACATAAAAGGGCAACCTTTTTTAAGGATTCATCTTTAATAGTTATTGCACGAAAATAGTTTTAGAAATAATTTTGTTGTCGGAAGTTTGAAGTCGTACGAGCAATTGTCCCACGGGTAAACCTCCAATTACCACATTCTGAAGTCTATCGGTATTTTTGATTCTATGAATTATCCGCCCGGAAATATCGGAGATTTCAATATCGACAACCGATCGCGTATTTTCGATGGTTATCACTCCGGTAAGCGTTGGATTCGGATAAAGTTTTATTTCGTCCGTTGCTTCTTCCACAGGAACATCGGTGTAGGGCGAGAAGAAGTTTATAGTTGTTTCGTTCATGATATTCCCGGCTAAATCGGAGATGTTCCGTACGGTAACAGTATGCATACCTATCGACATATTATTCAGGCGAACAATGGCAACGTTGGTTTGAATGGCGTGGCGGTTAGCCGATAGAGCAACAATTCCGCTGGAAAATTGATAGTTATCAATATTGGACACGGTTTGCGCGTTAACCGGCTCGTTGAAATAGATCCACAGGTATTCTGCGGAGGTAAGGTTAATATTGGTAATGCTGGGTTTATCGATATCTTGTCCCGGTTGTACATCTGCTGCTGAACGAAGTTCGATTCTGAATTCGTTGTATTCATAGGAGAGAGGTCCGGTGATGCTGTAATAGGCTCCCATGACCGGGTTGTGAGTATAGATAAACGAATTGTGGATCATCATGTAGCCGCTTCCATCATCAACTTTCCACATGCCATACCCTTCGTTTGTACTTATAACCTGAGCGTTGGGTACTCTGACATACATTGATTCGTAAGGCTCTTTATCCTCGCCGGTTTGAATGACGATAGGTTGAGGCAGAGGTTTGTTTTTAGCAACCAGTTGATAAAAACTCACTTCGGTCATTTCTGTCAGGTTGTAGTACTCTACAATTTTTCCGGTAACTATGATGCTGTCGCCAACATTCGGATTTCGTCCTATATCGTAGATATAAAGTCCACTCCAGGGTTGGGTGGCATCTTGAATAAAATAGCCCTGTCCAAAACTACCCGTTACAATTCCGGTTAACGTAACCGTTTGATTCACCATAGGCGATGCCGAGGTTTGTCCTTGTACCTGAATAATAGGAGTGATGGTTCCTGCAAATTGAGGTTCTACCTTGTAGTTGTAAACCACCGTTGAACAGGTTTGGGTGCCGTTGGTGGCTTCTACCTTTAAGAAAACGCGCGTATTTCCGGGTTGAGCAGGAATGGTAGCACTATATTGTCCATTGCTTAACGTCATGGGAAGCGAATTGGTTAGTTGTCCATAGGCTGTCCCCCACTTAAGGGTTGCACTTATAGTTCCTTGACCTTGAGCTGTACAGCTGATGGTTACATTATCGCTTGGTTTTACAATGTCAACCGATTGTTGCATATTTCCTATGGCAATTGGATCGGCCGGAACATTTCCCCAGATCATCTCTATCCAACGGGGATTATCGATAAATGGATTCCGGTTTTTTTGAAAGCTATAAATCACATCGTTGCGGTTGCGTTCAAAGGCATCCGGCGCATCGAACTGATTCCATGCATATAACGTGGAAAGTTTTCCATGCAATGGTTGTGGATATGTCCCTACATAGTCTGCTACTTCCAGGTCAATTTCGCCATTCGTACCTTCATACCGGGTTGCCATGTAGAAAATGATACGAGCCACATCTCCTTTAACCGCGTTTCGTGGTTCCCACGCATCGGTTGTATAGTAGCACTCGGTGGCGATAGGATGTTGAATTGCATTAGGTTGTCCTTGGCAATTATCAAAATCGCGGTTCGACCGATCGATGTTTACCGCGGCAAGGGCGGGTTTTAAGTTGTGAACATCGCTTCCCGTGGGTTTGTCGGTCCCAAAATTCCCATGCGATTTAGCATACACGTGTTCCCGGTTAAGATAATCGCCTCCTGTCCCGTAATAGTTCCATGGCTTCGATTGACCACTGTAAAACGCAATTACATTGGCCGGATTGTTTGGATCGCGATCGCTTAAGGAAAAAATATTCTTCGAATAGGTGTAATCCCACGCTAAATGGTTTTTGATGATATTGTGCAAGGCCGTCTTCAATTCATCTCCTGTTTTGCCTTCTGTCCCATTATAGTAGCCTACCGGTTGGGCATATAATCCTATGGATAGAATCAGGACTGTTATAATACTTAGAACTTGTTTCATGATTTGTTTTTTATTGTTGTGCTTTTACGGTTGTTGTCAGATTTTGTTCTGTTTCTATGCAAAAATTGTTCCCTATGAAAGCATTCCCTTCGAATTAGAAGTTAATCTTCATCGATAAATTTATTCTGCGTCCCATACCAAAAAATACCTCAGCCGAGTGTGCATCAAAATTGTTTAAATTTTGATATTCTAGGTTGGTACTATTATTTTTGGCATCGGAAATATAAATTTTGTCGAAGACATTCAATACGTTGAATGAAAAGGAAGCAGTTTGTTTTTGGGTGATTTTTATGTTATATCCGGCAGTAAAATCAAAAAGCGTGTAAGAAGGTAAAATCCACGACTCTCTACGTTTGTTATTCCCATTTAGTGTGCTTGGTTCAAAATCAGCGTAATAGCGATTAAAATAGGTGCCTCGTAGTTGAACAAACAGCCCTTTTATGATGTCGTATCGCACTGATCCTCCCAATTGTGTTTGAGCAGCGTCGCCCACATGAACTCCTTTGGCATCGTAAACAATTGGAGTTCCAAGAGTTTGGCCGGTGGTTTCGTTGATATAAACTACCGAGTCGGCCGAATTATAGACCCAATCGCCTAACGATACTAATCCTTGTAATTCAAGTTTCTTAATTGGCTTATACACACAATCAAACTCGATCCCTGCATGTCGCGCTGCAATTCCGGTAATATTCAAATAAAACCTTTCATCGGTGTTAGGGTCAACTATCGATGGCAGATTATCCAAGGGTTTATTGTTCCAATAGGTAAAATATCCGTTCAGATTACATGAAAACATCGGACTGGAGAAGGTTGACCCGATTTCCACGGCATAAACTTCTTCGTTTTTGAGGTTTTTGGGTGTATTGTTGGTGTTATTGGCGAAAACATTGTTAAAACGAGGAGCTCGTGAAAGATTTCCGGCGTTTATAAAGGCATTGATTTTTTCGGTTATATTGTAGTTAAATCCGGCCTTTATGGTGTAACCATAGTATTTTTTCCATGGGGAGTATTTGTTTTTTTGCACCGCATCGTTTAAATCGATATAATAAATTTGGCTTCCGCGATTGATATATGGAAAATAGATTTCCGGATTCGCATTGGGTCCAAAACGGATGGATCTAAATTGCACTAACGTATCGTTGTAATAATAGGGTGCAAAGTAATCAACGCGTCTATAATCGACCCTGGAAACCGAACCGCTTACAAACCAACTGTAGTTGGGGTTGCTATACTCCAATTGACCGAATAGTCCGCTCCAACGAACGTTCCCATCGTTATGGTAGGCTATTTTATCCCCAACAACATGTTTTCTTTTACTGTAGGGCACTCCATTAAGTGGACTGTTATCGCCCATGATTACAAAGTCGCCTCCCAACAGATCGTAAACCTCTCTGTAATGTTCGCCGGTATAGGAGCGGAGATCGATCCCTCCGCTAAGATTGTAGTTCTCGTTGATTTGATATTCGGCCGACGAGAGCAAGCCATACCAAAAGTGATTGTTCACGCTTGAGTAGATAAAATTGCTCGATTTTCTTCCTCCATTTTGGGCGTCGTAGTTTAGGGCTCGAGCATTATAATCATAAATTTTTTGAAAATCGATTAGTGGGGTTGTTCTGGTTCCAATTCTTGGACTGGTATATAATCCTGTTCCACCTCCGTTACCGATGGATAGATACAGGTTGTTGGAGATAAAAAGTTTGTCGTTCACTGTCCAGGTGTCTTTTAAACTAAACTGTGGTTTGTGGTAATAGTTCAATTTTTCGTTTAATTTCTCTTCACCGGCCCAGATGGTATCGCCATTCGAATTAATAGTCCAGCGGTTAAGATAGCCCCAATGTTGGTTATAACGAATACCTAGGTTGGTAAATTTCGGCCAATACAAAGGATTGCTTGCTAATGAATCGGGTACACCTGCTACATCAATGGCGTAAGCGCTATCGATTAGCGCAATGGAGGTTTTATACGACCGTTGGGAATGTTGTTGCGGAGCACCGAAACCGGTGAGGCTTAAAAGATGTTTCCCCAGACGTCGTTCAATCTTCAGATAGTAAAAATAGCCTTTATTGTCGGTAGCATCCACGTATCCACCACCCCATTTATAGCTGCCGGCCAGAGTTATACCCCAATTCCCCAGTTTACCGGTGGTCAATCCGAACGATGTTCTGTAATTCCCATAGTCGGTGATTTCTTGTTTAATAGACCCGCCGGGTTTTGACGAAATTCCTTGGGTCATAATGTTCATGGTTCCTCCTACAGAAGGAATCCCCAGACGGGAAGCTCCCAATCCGCGTTGTACCTGTATCGTTCGGGTGATCATATCCAATCCAAACCAGTTGCTCCAGTACACCCAGCCGTTTTCCATATCGTTTACGGGAACTCCGTCGAGCATAACGGCCACGTTACGTTGATTAAATCCGCGTATGGTGATCCGTGCATCGCCTTCGCCGCCCCCTTGTTGAGTTGCATACACTCCCGGAGTTGAGTTTAATATCATTGGAATATCGCGACCGGCCAATTCTTCTTCAAGTTTTGCCGGAAGTATATTGGAAAAGGCAACCGGTGTTTCACGGGTTCGCGCAAAGTCAGCAACAACCATTACTTCATTCAAAACTATGGTTTTCAGCGATATAGTCAGCGGTCGGGTAGTTTCCGATACATCAACATCAACGTTTCTGGGTTCGTAGCCAACGTACGATATTTTTAATGTGGCTTTCCCTTTGGGTAGAGTTAATTCAAAATTGCCGTTAAAATCAGTAACGGTGCCGGTGGTTGTCCCTTCCACAAGAATGGTGGCTCCAAACAACGGTTCTCCGGTATCGCCATCTTTTACCGTTCCTCGTACTTTTCCCGTTTGTGCCGATAGGGTTAGGCTTAGGAAGTTTATGATTGATATAAGCGTAATCAGGTGTTTCATGGTCAATGTTTTTTTGGGGGGCTAATTTCTTTTCAACTATCCTTTGAAGGTTAACTTCGTTGCTTCCCGGGGAGGATTATTGGGTTAATAGTTTATTTTTATAGAACAAACGGAAGAGTTGTCAATCTTGAAATTCGACCGGCTCTTCCGTTTTTAAAATTTAGTTTATTGCGATTTATTCAACTTTTAGTTTTCGGGTGCTTACCGTTTGATCGTTATGATAAACTTTAACCAAATACAGTCCAAGGTTTAGATTATTGATGTCAACGGTGTATTTTGCCATACTTTTATCGGTTTCGGTAACTGAAACTAACTGGCCAATAGTGTTATAGATCTCGATTTTGTCAATAATGGCACTTGACTGTATAGTAACATATCCTCCCAAAGCCGGATTCGGGTAAACCTGAATCTTATGTTGACGCGCCGGAGTTTCAATATTATTAAAACCACAGGTACAATTATGAGTGCGCAGGTTGCTGAAATTATCTTGGCCAATAGTGTCCCACTCTAACTCCGGATTAAAAAAATCGGGATTGGTTGAAACGCCAATGGTAACGTTAGGTTTACGAACCATTGTGTTGTTATAGGTCCAGTGGTTTGGATCATACCATTGCGTTTGTGAATAATTGGTTTCCGGATTGTTGTTCCATCCTAAACCCGGATCTTCTCCAATTTTTCCGATGATGTCGAGAATGGCTCCCGTGATTTTATCTTCAATGGTAACAGCATCGTTTCCATTGAAATACATCATAGGGTTTGTGTTATACACCGGGCAGAGGAAAATATCGGCTAAGGCCTGAAGTTCAACACTTACCATAGTATCTTGTCCGGTACCGTTGGGGTCTCTTTTGTCGAGAACTGCTACTAAAACGTTTTTGGGTCCAATGGTTAAGTTGCTGGGGAACGAAACATAATCTCCTACGGTTGCTCCGTTACGGTAGCGAGCCATATGATAGCGGTTTAAATTTACACTTTGGCTGGTAGGGTTATAAATTTCCAAAGCTTTATTGTTCCCACTCCCTTCAACGTATTCCGAGAAGAAAATCTGAGAACAGTTCTTTTGTGCAAACATCACTGCCGTTAACGACAATGCCATGGTTGTGAGTAAAATTCGTTTCATAAATATTAGTTTTAGTGGTTAATAATCATGGATTTTGAGGCGTTAAATGTACTACTTTTTCTTAATATCCCGAACACGTTTTACCTTTTTTTGATAATTCGTTTAACACTTTTTCCAAATCTTGCGGGGTGTCAATCGAGAGATTTTCTATGGTGGTCTCAACCGTGTGAATGGTGAAGCCGTTTTCGATCCAACGTAATTGTTCGAGCGATTCGGCCTTTTCTAACGACGATTGAGGTAACCGAGTGATCTGTTGTAAAATATTACTCCGGTAGGCATACAAACCAATGTGTTTGTAATAAGTGTGACGGTCGAGCCACTGTTCTAAAGCTATTCCTCGAAGATAAGGAATAGGATGCCGGCTGAAATAAATAGCGCGATGTTGTTGATCGATCACTGCTTTGGGCTTATTAACATCGGTGAGCTCAGCGATATTGTCGATTTTTTTTATAAGCGTTGCAATTTGAACCTCGGGATTCACAAAACATTCTTTGATGGCTTCGAGTTGCGAAGGGTGTAAGAAGGGTTCGTCTCCCTGGACATTGATAACCACATCAAACGTTTGATTGAATATTTCTTCTGCTTTTTCGAGGGCTTCTGCACAGCGGTCGGTTCCGCTTTGATGGTCCGGTGATGTCATAATTACAGTTCCTTCAAAGGCGGATACAACCTCTGCAATCTGTTCGTTGTCGGTGGCAACGGCGCAGAATTGAAATACCCGGGATGTCCGTTCAAAGACATGCTGAATCATCGGTTTTCCAAGAATATCAACCAAAGGCTTTCCCGGAAAACGGGTACTGGCATAGCGGGCGGGAATCAGGGCTAAATATTGGATTGGCATGTAGTGTACTGTTGTTCTATGTTACTTTTTAATAAATTCAAAAGGCATTTGTGTTAAATCCCGATAATATTGACCGGATTCCAGAATATCTTCATCGTCCTCCGAGTAAAACCATTGAACGGTAAACAGGTGATGGTTTCGATAATATTCATTGAACATTCGAATTATCTCAAACAACTTTTTTGAAGTTGCTGTGTTGTAATACTTTAAATCGATTTTGACAATGTATTGTTTTTCCGGTTCGGGTTTAAAATTGGCAAGCCAATCAAAAATGGGTGAAAATACAGAATTAGCGTCTTCAGGATACGATTGACCAAAGATTTGGAAAACTCCGCTGCTCGGATCGAACTTGATACCGGGGGTTTGACGAGATGGACTAATGATTAATGGTTTTTGCTCCATAAACTCAATTGTTTCCCTAAAAGTACAAAAATTTTACCATAAAACCCTTATGAGGCTAAAATATATGAAAAAAAAAATACGATTTTTGCCAACAAATTTCAAAGATACCACTTCATGCAAAAAAAAATAGTGATTGCCGTTGATGGACATTCTTCCTGTGGTAAGAGCACTTTAGCCAAGGACATTGCCGGTGTGTTGAAGATAACTTATATCGATTCGGGTGCTATGTATCGTGGAGCGACGTTGCTTGCTTTGCAGTCTGGACTAATTGAAAACGATGCGATAAATGAGACGGCCTTGATTCGGTTGGTTGAACAATCGACCATGGATTTTCATGTAATCGAAGGGAAAAGTCGGTTGCTGTTAAATGGCAGAGATGTTGAGCGTGAGATTCGATCGGTAGAGGTTTCCGATAAGGTGAGTTTTGTTGCTCGATTAGCTTCTATCCGTTCCATTTTGGTTAAGCGACAGCAAGCCATGGGGCAAACCAAAAGCGTCATTATGGACGGTCGGGACATTGGAACCGTGGTGTTTCCCAACGCCGATGTTAAGTTTTTTGTTACAGCAGCTCCTGAAATTCGAGCTCAACGTCGGTACCTTGAACTTCAATCCATGGGAGAAACGGTTACCTACCAACAGGTGTTGGAAAACATCACCAAACGCGATCATATCGACCAAAATAGAGAGGCAAGTCCATTGCAGCAGACTCCCGACGCAGTTGTCCTCGACAACAGCCATTTAACCCGCGAACAACAATTGAACGTTGCCTTAGAAACCATTAAGCAGAAACGTCCGGATTTTTTCACTCATTGATCTATGATTAAAGTGCATATCGAACCGAACGCCGGTTTTTGTTTTGGAGTTAAAAGAGCCATCGATGCAATAGAGGATAGGCTGAAAAGCAATCCTGCTCAAACCCTGCATTGCCTGGGGGAATTGGTTCACAATCACGAAGAAGTGACACGATTGGAGGCTTTAGGAATGAAAACCATCGACCACTCAAATCTTGATTCTCTCGAGAAATCAACGGTTGTGATCAGAGCCCACGGCGAGCCTCCCGAAACATTCTCGCGCCTTAATAAATCGAGCCAAACCGTAATTGATTTAACATGCCCTGTGGTTCGTAAACTTCAGGAGCGAATCCGAGATGCGTATCGTTCAGCTCCCGATAGTCAGATTGTAATAATCGGCAAGGTGGGGCATCCCGAAGTGGTTGGATTAAACGGTCAAACCGATAATCATGCCATAATCATTTCATCCCCCGAAGAAGTTGACCGTTTGATTGATCCCGACAAACCGGTAATTCTGTTTGCTCAGACAACCATTGCGCAATCATTGTACGATCAGGTGGTTGAACGAATTAAAAGCCAAAGCCGGAATCGGCAGTTACTATTTCACAATACGCTCTGTCGCCGGGTGTCGAATCGGGAATCAGAATTGCGACAATTTGCCCGTCAACATCAGGTTGTTGTCTTTGTATCGGGGCGCAACAGTAGTAACGGAAACTATCTTTATTCACTCGCCAAAGCCGAAAATCCGCACACCCATTTTGTTTCTTCTCCCGAAGAAGTCCAAAAAGAGTGGTTTACCGATGGCATCGAAGTAGGAGTCAGCGGCGCAACTTCAACTCCCCAATGGTTGTTGGAAAAGGTGGCTCAAACAATCCAAAGCTTTTTCCCTTAGCCTAATACATTCGGCTGCGTTTCATCAACCAAGGCGACAACACCTGATCGAACGGACGTTCGATATCGGCTTCAATGTAGTCGATTTTATACTGTAAAAACCGCCTTTTCAGTTGTTCCTGATGTTCCGCTGCAAGTCTTTGGAAATAACTTCTTATTTCGGTGGGACTCAATTTGAGTACTTCGCCGGTCTCCATGTCAATAATCTTGTAGGGGCGGTTCTCCAATTCAAAATTCTTCTCGGTTCGGTTGTGAGTAACCTGAAAAACAATCACTTCGTGATGGTTATATCGAAGGTATTCAAAGCCATTAAAGATTTCATCCGATGGTTCGTCGCTAAAAATATCGGAAAAGAGAACTACCAACGAGCGTTTCGGCAACATTTCCGCAACCTGATGAAGCACAGGAGCGAGGGAGGTTCTTTCTCCCGTTGAGGTTTGACTGGTGTCGAACGTGCGGAGTAAAAGTTCGTTGAGTTTTCCGAAAATGGTTTTCTGGTGAGCTGCCGATAACCGCGACGGCAAATGAGTATCAATCGCCTGCGTAAATGTGGTAATTCCCACCGAATCGCGTTGCTTTGATAGCAAATGAGCCATAGCCGCTGCACAAAGAGCCGAAAAACCCAGCTTGTTCACCCGTTGGCCAACCGGATATAGCATCGAGCTGCTTGTATCAAGCAACAGTTGACAGCGAAGATTGGTTTCGGCTTCAAATTTCTTTACGTAGAGTTTATCGGTTCGGCCATACAACTTCCAGTCGATAAAGCGTGTCGATTCCCCGGGATTATAGGTTCGATGCTCGGCAAATTCAACCGAAAATCCATGATACGGACTGCGATGAATGCCCGTTAAAAAACCTTCTACAATCTGACGGGCATAGAATTCTATCGTATTGAGTTGTTTTAACGCTTCTATTTGCTCAACCGTCGTTAAATAGCGCTGCGACATTTTCTGCATTTTTTTTACAAAAATATCATTTTTTACCGCAATCGCTCTTTTCTTGAATACTATTCGTTTTTCTACCGATGATGGCTTCGGTTTCCGATGATAGTCGGATGGAGTTTGGATAAACGATTTTTGGACCGGATAAAAAAAATCGTTTGTTGCAATAGTTTAACCACTCCTTTAATATATCATCGATTGAGCGGTGCGTTGACGGCCATGCTCCTTTAATCTTCCGTTTCCCAACCGAGCATCGTTCTATTGCGAAGCAATTAACATTCCTAGTCATACGAATTTAATACTGGGTTTAAACGTTCTTAATTCGTATAAAGTTCGTATAAAGTTCGGTTAAAGTACGTATAAAGTTCGGTTGAAATAGAATGAAGATTAGAATTTGATTGAAATCTGACGTGATGATGGTTTCGGTTTTTATCGGAGGCTTACCCACACCATGATTCTGCCCCATGAAAACAACATCATAGTTTGAATCATCCAACTTTTAAGCGTTACGATGCAGCAATCTGTGGTTATGATTCAATTTTTTTCAAGGCCATTAAACCTTTTGATTTTTTAGGAATCTTATGAATGTAAATCACAAAAACAACAGATTATGAAACCGACTATTTTATTGACCACGCTATTTCTGAGCGTATGGATGATGGGAGCGAAAGCGCAACCCCACGAACCCGGAGCATGTTGCAGAAATTTAGACAACATCCCCAATTTAACCGAAGAACAAAAGAGCAAGCTGGAAACGTTGAAGGTTGAACACCTTAAAAAGATGACATCCCTAAAAGCCGAGATGGAAAAGTTGCGTGCCGAAAAACATGCTCTGATGGTTGCCGAGAAACCCGACAAAAAAGCTATTGATGCTATCATTGAGAAGATGGGGCAGCAATATGTGGCCATGCAAAAAGAGACAGCAAACCATCGTTTGGCGGTACGCGAAATTTTCACTCCCGAGCAGCGAGTTTACTTTGATGCTTGTCCCCATTTCGGTAAAAGAGGCTTTATGAACGATGCCAACGAGCCATGCCCGGGAGGGAAAGGTGATAGGGGGCAGGGTGGCTTCAGACACGGATGTGGGAAATAAATGTAAAAAAATGGTAAACGGCGGTTACGGAACAGACCGCCGTTTTTTTTTAAACAACTTGTTAATCAGTGACTTATTTTTTTATAGAAAGCAATTCCGCATTAAATTTTTATTAAGATTGGGACGTGATAACCTGATTTTGATTTTTTAATATATATTTGTAGGTTACATAGTAAACATTAAACTTTAAGCTTATGCGAATACGAACATTACTTTTAACCATTTTGATGGTCTTTCTCAGTGTAGGACTATCAAAAGCTCAGCCTTTATTGGTTGAAGATTTTGATTACACAGCCGGGACAACTCTTACTTCCAATGGGTGGACGGCACATAACAGTAGCGGATCTAATCCTATTCAGGTTGTTTCACCCGGATTGACTTTCTTGGGATATGCCGGTTCAAACATTGGGAATGCAGCAGGGGTTAATAACACCGGAGAAGATGTTCATAGAACATTTTCGGAGCAAACTTCCGGAACAGTTTATGCCGCGTTTATTGTTAAAACAGAAGCTTCAAATTCTCAAGGCTATTTTTTCCACCTTGGACAAACTTCCATCGGGACAACTTTTTTTACTAGAGTTTGGGTTAATGCAACGGGTAGTGGACTTAGTCTGGGGATTAGTGCACCCTCCACATGGGCAAATATAACTCCCGGTGTTCCTACGCTGGTGGTTGTTAAACATGTTTGGGAAACCAAAAAATCCAGTCTATACGTATTTAACACCTTTCCCACCGAAGAACCTGCTACTCCAAATATTGTATTTGATGAAACATTGACATATACAAATGTTGGAAGTGTTGGTTTGCGGCAATATAATGCTGCACAGCGTATTATCGTAGATGGAATTCGTATAGCAACCACTTGGGCAGAGGCGGTTAAAGAAGGTACAAAATATACGGTGAACTACTCAGTAGTAGGCAGCAACGGAACTCTTTCCGCTACGGTTAATGGTTCTGCAATTGCTAACGGAGATCAAGTTTTAGAAGGCAGATCGGTTGTGTTTACCGCTACCCCCGATGCCGGATATCGTGTAAAAGAATGGATAAACAACGGAACCCCGGTAGCCGGTAATACTTCCAACAGCTACACCATTGCTTCGTTGACCGAAAACACCACCGTAACCGTTGAGTTTGAAGCAATACCCACTTACACAGTAGACTTCTCGGTAGTGGGCAGCAACGGAACGCTTGCTGCTATGGTTGACGGCTCGGCAATCGCCACCGGAGCCTCGGTAATCGAAGGCAAAACGGTGATATTCACCGCCACTCCCGATGCCGGATATCGTGTAAAAGAATGGACAAACAACGGCACTCCGGTGGCCGGTAATACCACTAATAATTACACCATTGATTCCTTAGCAGG
>Ga0116188_1001265_pt1 | contig 22279 bp, 19 predicted proteins | sample AD_JPNTR2_MetaG_FD_89807 | JGI IMG/M metagenome (GOLD analysis project Ga0116188, IMG submission 89807) | Active sludge microbial communities of municipal wastewater-treating anaerobic digesters from Japan - AD_JPNTR2_MetaG | ecosystem: Engineered > Bioreactor > Anaerobic > Digestate | place...
GACTCACGTATATCCTGTAGTTTGATTTTCCTTTAGACAGCATCGGTAACCCATCCTTCCGGTGCAGTCGACCCCGTGGATTTCAAAAGCTGGGAATAGACTTGCAGCACTCTTGCCGCGATCCGTCTCTCATCGAAGCGTTCGAGGGCGATTCTTCGACCCGCCTGACCCATCCGCATCCGCTCATCAGGATTCTTCAGGAGCCGCAAGATGGCCGCCGCCAATGCTTCGACATTTCCAAGGGGCACAATCAAACCGTTGACCCCATGATCGACCGCCTCGCGACAACCACGAACATCAGTGACAACCGAAGGTATGCCCATGAAGGAAGCCTCCATGGGGGGCCGCGGAAATCCTTCTCGATAGGACGGAAGCACTACCAGGTCCATAAGGGAGTACAAATCAGGCATGTCCTCGCGCCGACCGGTAAAGATGCAGCCTTCAGCGATCCCGTAGTCGTGCGCTGCGTCGAAATCAAGTGCATCGTTCTTTTCGGGATCAGCCGGGCCGACCATTAACAGCCGGGCTTCAGGGAGAGCCTCTTGCACGATGCGGAATGCCTGGAAAAGCTCGCGAATCCCCTTTTCCGCGACAATTCTTCCCACAAACCCGATGACCGGAACTGACTGCGGGATGCCCAACTCCTGGCGCTTCCGGTCACGTGTCTCCGGCCGTATTCGCCCTGGATCGAAAGAAGTGGCATCTACACCGTTTCCTAGGAACTGGATTTTGCCCGGTTCACAAATTCTCTCGTTAACTGCGGTCGCCATATCCTCTGCACTTTGGGAGAGGACCATCGTGGAGCACCGGGCGGCTAGCTTTTCGAGGGCAACGTAGAAACGCCGCTTCACAAAGGGCGTCCTTTCGTGGAAATAGAAGCCGTGGACCGTGTTGACGATGATAGGAACGCCCGCCATCCGGGCGGCTAACTGGCCGAGAAACCCAGCCTTGGGGGTATGAGTGTGGATTATGGTAAAACGATATCGCCGCATAACCCTGTAGAGTTCCAGGAGCGAATGCATATCCCGGGCCGGCGTGAAGCTCCTTGTCATCGGAACGGGCAGGTAGCGAATTCCGGCAGCGCTTACAGCCTCCACTTCAGGGCCAGGCGAACAAATCCCATACACTTCACAACCTGCCTCGCTGAGACTCTTCAGCAGACTCAGAATCATGTAGCGAAGAGACATGGACACCGTCGTTACGTGGGCGATTCTCAACGGGGCTTCCGGCATAAGGAATCCTTGCCTGGCGGACTAAAGGCGAATCAAAAGCGTTAAGTCGTACTCGCTTCCTCGCGCTGCAGCTGCTCGTTATCCGCTATCCTGGCGGAAGCCGCCAAGAGGCCGAGGTTCATCCAGAAAAGCTTTTCCTGGTGCACGAGCGACGAAAAGCCGTAAAGCAGGTGAATCAGGAAGATTATCCCGAGCGTCTCAACCAGCAGGAACTCGCGGGATCCTGCGTAGCACGATAGTCTCCGCCACAATCGGACCACTGCGGCCCCGGTGAGGGCAAAAAACCCCAGCCAAACCATCAAACCGACGAGACCCTGGTTGGCCAGGAAGGCGACGTAACTGCTATGGGCACTCCGGATGCCGACGTAGTACTGGTCCGGATTAGGCACCCGGTTCTGGTAATGAAGGAAATGTCTTCCGTAGTTGTTGTAACCGGTCCCTAGCAGCGGATTATCTCGGAACATTTGAAATCCCACGGCCCAATGGAAAGCCCGACTGTCGGCCTTGGTGACTGTTCCACGTCCTGAAACTGTGTCGAACATGTTCGTAATCGCGGGTACAATCGTTTCAACCCGGCTGCGTATAGCTTCCTGGGGAAGAAAATTGGCGATTAGGACGAGCACCAGGACAACCGCCAGTAGGACCGAGATGCGACGACGGTCCCGCAGCGCCAGTGCAAGCTGCACAAGCCCCACCGCGACCAGGAGGAGATAGCTGGTCCGAGAAAAAGTCACGGCGACCGCCCATACGGAGACGGGAAGGTAGACGATGCCCGCCACCCGCCAAAAGCCACGACCTGCTCTGACCAGGTACAAAGCGAACGGCAGAATGGAAACCAGCATTGCAGCCGTCCCGTTGATGCCGCCCGCAATATCGCCGCCGGCTCGTCTGACATTCTCCAGGTAATACTGCTGCAAGGTAAGAACCGCGGTGACCACGCCCATGAGGAGTAACACCTTGGCAAATAGTTCGATCTTCGGCCAGGAGTCGACGACATCAAGAATCAGGACACTGAACAGGATCAGCTGCAGAAGCGACAGGAGGCCCAGATAGGCGTCAATGACGTAAAACGCCCATAACGTCGACAGGGATGCTACCGCCAGAACCAGGACGGCCGCCTGGAAGTGACGATGGGTGAAGATCTTGCGGAGCCCTTGCGGCCGGAACAGCTTGTGAATGGACCAGAGTGCGAAGATCACGACCCCCAGAAGCCGCGTGCCTGTGATACTGTCACCGACCGTCAGCAGGCTTTCTAGTGGAAGAGTAGCCGCCAACAGCGCGGCACCAACCAGCGGTCGGCCTAGCACCAGGACGAGCAATGGCAAGCCGATAACACCCGCAACTACGAACCAGCCGAAATCCGGGATTATCCAGCCCAGTGACGCGGCAAGTGAGAACATGAGCGCCGGAGGGAGAACCCTGATAAGAGGCGATTGTGCAGCTGTCATGACGGAATCCTCGCGCCGGCCACGTTACAACTCTGGGGACGCCACCGAACGAAGAGCACCCTGGTACATGGTGCGTAGTTGCGAGGCCAGCTCCAGTCCCTTCTTTATGCACTTATCAGAGTTGATGTATTCCCAGTCTCCGAAACGTCCGGTGGTATAAACGTCGCGTTCGCCCAGCCACTCCTTAATTTCTTGCACGATGGCGGGTCGGTCGTGCGTATAAACCGGGTAGGCATACCGGACATCGAAATGTCCCTTCCAAATGATTTCATCGTGCCTTTCGAGGACGCCAACAGAGCGCAGGAAATCCACGGTTCGCGGGGCGATCTCCTCTACATCCACTCTCTTTTCATCGGAAATAGAGACCTCTGCCATGATCGCGTGGTTGGCGCGCTTTCTCAGGTAGTCGGAGGAGTTGTGGTTCAAGGCAATCTTGTGCGGAGGAATAGCCGGATCCGCCACGTAGATCCTTTGGACAGTCGACTTCAGGGGTGCCCCAGTTAGCAGCAGTTCGACCCGCAAGGACATGTATTCCAGCCGTTCGGCCAGCTGACGCAACCTGGGCGGAGCCTGGACAATTCTTTCGAGAAGAACCGGCAACGGCATCGTTGAAACCAGGATTTCCCACCGGTACCGTTGGCCAGACCGAGTCGTTACAGTTTTGTGCCGCGTATCGATCTCGGCCACTTCAGCATTAAGGTGAATCGCTGGAAGGTGCGGGACAAAGATGGCATAAATCTCTTCAAAGCCACCTCGCCGGGGATAACCGACACTGGTATCGGACTGCAGTGGTTTTCGGGCGCCGCCGCTGAATTGGAAGGTCTCAACCTGTCCTTTGGGGGCCGCGACTCGCTCCGAAGTCCACTCGCACGAGATGCGCTTAAGGTCGCGAGCCCATAGCTTGCGGTTGTAAGGAAGCATGAAATGTTCCGCTATCCCTCGGCCAAACTTCCGTACGATATAGTCTTCGAAATTGGCCGCCTGCTCCGCCTGACCCATTGCATTACGCAGGCCCTCTTCGCATTCCTTGACGATCTGGGCATCGGGCACCTGTTCGTAGGATTTCTGAAACGGGTATGGGATCACGACACCGTTCGTGTAGACACGCGCATCACGCTGTTGCCGAAACAGACCACCTTCAAGCAGCATTTCGACAAGTCGGTCCACTTCAGGATGCGGCGTGTGGAACGAATGTCCGCCTATGTCGAAGACCCCTTCACCCTGGTAAATCGATCGGCATAACCCCCCGACCTTGAACTCCTTCTCGAGCACGATCGTGTCGCCTTGAAGGCCATATGCAACTGATAATCCGGAAGGTCCACCGCCGATCACCAAAACCTCGGCCTGGTACTTCATTCTGCAATCCCCTTCTGGTCTCCCCCCAGATGTTCGTTCGGATATAGCTGGTCGTCGGGATACTCTTTCCAGCTGAAACAATGCGAATCAACAGACAATTAAAATCAGACTCTTTCTGACATTCTCCCGGGGGGACACGAAACGCGCAGTTAAACGGGATTTCGTGCGGGATGCGGAGGTTCAGGATGGCAAGGGTGAGGAAAGTGTAGGCGGCCCAGTGCAGCAAACAACAATGAAAAGGGAAACCAGGAAATGAAGCGAGTTGAAAAGCACACTTCCAACCAGGCCGCTCGGTGCCATTTCGGGTCAGTCGACTGCTGCCGAATCGGGCACCCATTGTTCTCCCCGCCTCATACCGTCTTCCACGACCTGCCAGCTATGTTCTACCAGTACGATTCCTTCGGGGTTTCGAGTAGGCAGGTTACCCGTTCCATAAAAGTCACCCGACTCCACCTGGAGCACCCCGGCGTCTTCAATTCTATCGGCGGTATGCCCCCCCACGCTGCACCATAGCTTGAAGCGATATCTTCCTGGGCTTAAGGGAAACTTTGGAATGTGACAGGATATCCTCCCCCAGGGGGGTAAAACGTCGAAGGAGCCACAGGCCATCCTCGCCTTGCAGAAGAACAGAAGCTGGCCGAGAGGGTTGTAGAAGGCGATGTCCATGTCGACGTTGCGCACCGGGCGGTCATCATTTCCGACGTAACCCAGCACGATTGTCAGCGGCAGGCCAGTCACTGCTGCGTGAGTGATTCGTTCGTTCTCGTCCAGGAAAACCACATCTGTGAACCTGATACGACCGTTTCCCTGCCGGTCGGTTCGGTCCTGCAAGTCGGTGCTGCAAAGTTCATTCATCCCCTCGAGGTACTTCTTTACAACTTCCGAAACGGGGCCCGTAGACACGACCCTACCGTTGGAAAGCAGCAACCCCTTGCTACAGAGCGCCGTGATGGCCGCCATGTTATGAGAGACAAAAAGGACCGTTCGCCCAGTGCTGGCTACGTCCCCCATCTTGCCCAGGCACTTCTTTTGAAAGGCTGCGTCTCCGACTGCCAGCACCTCGTCAACAAGAAGGATCTCTGGCTGCAGGTGAGCTGCTACCGCAAACGCCAGCCGGACCCGCATTCCGCTTGAATAATGCTTAACCGGGGTTTCTAAGAACCGTTCTGTCTCGGCAAAGGTCACTATTTCGTCGAACTTCCGGTCGATTTCGGCGCGCTTCATGCCCAATATGGCGCCGTTCAGATAAATGTTCTCCCGGCCAGTCAACTCCGGGTGAAATCCGGTACCCACCTCCAACAGGGAGCCTACTCGTCCCCGGATCCTGACTCTTCCTTCGGTCGGCTTGGTAATCCGGGACAGGACTTTGAGCAAGGTGCTCTTCCCCGCCCCATTGTGACCTATGATTCCAATGACCTCTCCATGGCGAACCTGGAAAGAAACATGGCGCAAGGCCCACAACCCCTCCTCAAGGTTTGCGGCCGCGTGTGGATCACCTGCAAATACCTTCTTCAGTTTGCGAAACGGTGAGATCACCGCCTGGGCAAAGCTCTCGCGAAAAGTCCGGTATGGAAGCTTTTGACGGCCGATGTAGTACTGTTTTCCGAGGTCTTCTGCTTCAATTGCAAAGTTGGACATGAGGGGTCACACCACGTCGGCGAAAGAGTCTTCCATTCGCCGGAAATAGATCAGTCCGCTGACGAAAAGCACTAAAGCGGACATCACCGAGGCCACCATCACGAATCCGGGACTGGGGCTGCTGTCTAACATGGCCCAGCGAAAACCCTCCACGACCCCGACCATCGGGTTTAGCCCGTAGATCGAACGCCACGGCTGCTCGAGCAGGCTGCTCGGATAGGCAATCGGAGTGGCGAACATCCAGAACTGGGTGATAAATGGCAGAGTGTAGCGGATATCGCGGAACTGGGTATTGAGAGCAGCCAGCCAAAGCCCTGCGCCCAGTGTGGTCGTCACAGCTAAAAGGAGCAGGAGGGGAATCCAAAGGATCCTCCAGTCAGGTGCGAGTCCCCAGATGGGCATCAGGCAGCAGAGAACGCCAAAAGCTATGACGAAATCGACCAGCCCTGCCAAAGCGGCTGCCGTGGGCATCAACGCCCTGGGGAAGTATACCTTTCGAATCATGTTGGCGCTGGTCACCAGGCTGTTCGCGGATTGCGTGAGCCCGTGAGCGAAAAAGTGCCAGGGAACCAAGGCAGCGAACGAAAAAATCGGGTAAGGTACGCCGTCAGAAGGCATCTTTCCGAGCTTACCGAAGAAGAGGCTGAAGATGACCATCGTCAGCAAGGGCTGAAGCACCGCCCAGCCGGCGCCCAGGACGGTCTGTTTGTAGCGGATCTTGATGTCTCGCCACATTAGGAAGTAGAGCAACTCCCGGTGCTCAAAGAAATCCTTCAGACCCAGGGAAATCCAGCCCCGAGGCGGTTCGATCACGATCTCGGGCAAAGATGACAGGGCTGGTAAAGAAACGGTCTCAGAAAGCCCCGCTTGCCTGACTGCCACTCGCGACTCCTTTCTCCTTTTTCTATGCCCCTTTGTATGCCTTTGCGCTGCGCTACACCCTTCACTCGCCCGGCGTCGTCATCGCGTCGCCTCGCCAAGTGGCCAGAACACGCTCGTTCCCCGAGGACGTCAAGGTGGTTTCCAGCTCACGCATGAAATCCGACACGTTATCGACGCTTTTTTTCTCTTGTAACAGGAGCAAGTAGGGATTTCCTTCTCTCAGACGAACGACCCTGAAATCCCTGGCTCGCGCAATCCTTCCGCCGCTGTCGGATTCAAAACCGAAAAGCCACGATATATACGCCAGCCATCGATCGGGCCGCACGAAACCATTGACGGGTTGAGAACTGTATCCTTCAAGTCGGTACCCGGGTGCAACAAAGCCGGAATCAATGAAAACCAGGCTATTGTCATCGAGGTGGTATGTCGCTGGCAGCTGTTTGTCCTGGTAGAAGTAAACCAGGGGGAACTTAGCCAGTCGGGCCGACTCTTGGCGGTCGAAATAGTAACGTAGATGATTCCAAACACGATAGCTCACCAGGAATCTGGCGTTCCCTGGAGCAGCCTCTGATAATTCCTTCGCCTCCCAGTACGAATCGCTTGGCGAAAGCCGTGGTCGAACAGCGACATACATGTTGGTGACTGCTAGCAGCATCAAAGCAGAACTCACCACCAGCCTCATTCTCTTTTCGCTTAGGCGCGGCGTTGCCAGAGAGATGTCTACAACGGTTAGAATTCCGAGTAACAGTATCGGGGGAAGAACTATCAACAGCGGATGCTGATACGAAGGTAGCCACCAGAGAAAGAAGGCGAGGTAAGTCAAGACCCACGTGACTAGGAATGCTCGCATCTTCCAGCGCTGGCTGGCGTGCGTCAGTCCGCTGATATGCCACCATAACAGGCCAATCAGACCAATTCCAGAAGCGAGCACGGCGAGGGTCGAGACGTGCGGGACGAAAAGCCAAAGTAGCCCTCTCCCAAGCTCAAAGATTCCCTGAGGTCCATAATTCGCAAAGGTGCCCCAGTTCTCGGGAGCGTCCACACATTCAGCGCCCCAGCAAAGCTGTGAGTTGTACTGAAAGCAAAATTGCCAGAATTCCGCCAAAGAGGCCTGAGGGTGAGCCGCATTAAATGCCGACAAATAGACCGCCAGAGTCACTATTCCTGCGATGGCGACGACAAGCGTCCATTTCCAGAAGCCGGTCCGCCCCTGGTGAGACACCAGCAGGACTGCCAGGGGCAGACAGAACAATACATTGGCTTGGTAATAGAGCACGGCAAGGGCAAGCAGGAAAGCCAGCAGGTAGGGGTAGCCTCGCCACGGCATCTGGCCTGACACACAGTGGAGGGCCGCCGCCGACAGGAGAATCAAGACAGCACAGGCAGGCGTATACAGTGTCGTTTGAGTGGCCAGTAACCAGAAGCCCTGAGTCGCAAGTAGGATGAGGGAAGCCAGAAAAGCCAGCAGCGGCCGACCGATCACCCCGCATACCACCAGAAAAAAGCCCGCCACCGCGGCGGCGGCCCAGATGATGTTATGGACCTGCATGGCGGTGACCGCGTCCCAAGGGATTGAAACCGTCCACGCCGCCAACAGCACTGCGCGGGAGATCGGGTTGAAAAGCAGATGATGGGGATGCAGAAGGTCTTCTCCGAGCTTTACCGCTTGTGCATAAGCAAGGCTGTCGCGCTCCTGCTGAGCCGACCGTGTCGCAAACAGCACTGCAAGTGAGAGCGTGAACAAGAGCAGGCACAGCACGGCCTTCTTTCGGCTCAGACAGATGATCATTTCGAACAGCTTCATGAGTTTCAGCTGGTTCGTGAATAACAGCCTCCGCCTTCGCGGATCAGACTGCGCTACCGGATGACATGGGGCACGGTGGAAACGGTGTGGGGTATGATGCCGAGAATCCCGTAAGTGACGTTTTTAAAGTGACTTCCGGGAACGAAGATGATATCGTTCGGAAGCACGTTGAAATCTGGTTGTCTACCTTGGAGAATAGCAGCGAAGTCCACCGGTATCTCCTTGCGCTCTCCCTTTTCGTCGTAACGAAGCAGAACGGACTTCGACATTTTGGCCGTTTTTTGCGGGCCTCCGGCCTGCGCCAAGGCTTGACTGATGCGCAAAGGTTCAACTCGGCGAAGCGGAAAGGCGCCGCTGCTGTTCACTTCACCGATCACGTAGTAGACCTCTTGGACCCTTTGCACCACGTTAATCACGTCCCCGCCGTAAACAGGAAGATTGACCACCGTGTTTCCGTTCGCGATTAACTCTTCCAGATTAACCTCAGTCAACTGGGGCGATGCCTGCTGCCCGCCCTCCGGTCTGACCGCGCGACGCTGGATGGTTACTGTATCCCCGGCATCCACGGTCACACCTCCGGCAAGGGCGAGAACGTCGACCAGCGTTAAATCGTGCGTGAGCTGGTAAAGGCCCGGACTGCGAACTGCGCCCAAGACAAGTACACTCTGCGATCGATATTCCTTCACCTGCACGATCACGTCCGGATCATTGATGTATTCCCCATCCAGCTTTTTGGTCAGGAGATCTTCGATTTCGGCACAGGTACGGCCGGCGACATGGATCTGTCCCAGGAGAGGCAACTTGACGAAGCCCGAAGAACTGACGCGGACAAAGTGCTGAAAGCCACTCACTGAAAAAACCGAGATCTCGAGCAGGTCGCCGGCCCCAACCCGGTAATCCGAGACTTGGTTTGGATCTGCACCGGACTCAACTGAATTCACCATTTCCGAGTGCGGCGGAGAGGCCAGAATCAGACCGGCAGGTAAAACCAACAGCGCCGCCATGGCTGTGATCATCTCAAATTTCTCCAGATTACGCACGGCTGCTCCTATCGGAATAATCGGAATAATAGGTGTAATAGTGCGAATAACCCCGGTAGCGCTTGTCCGCGCCGTTAATCAGCACGCCGAGGAGTTTCGCGCCTGCGGACAAAAGCAGATCCCGCGCTGCTTGGACCGCGTCCCGGGAAGTGTCGCCTCCGCTGGTCACCAGGAGGACACCGTCAACCTGTGGAGCCACCAGAAGCGCATCCGTAACCGCCAGTAATGGGGGAGAATCGATCAGGACGTAATTGAACAGCTTGGGGAACACGCTGAACGCTTCGCGCATCAGCCTCGCACCAAGTAATTCCGGTGCATCCGGTGATGCAGGACCGGCAGGCAGCAAGGAGAGATTCGGGATCCCTGTGGGGCGAATCAGGTCACATAATTGACATTCCCCCGAGAGGTAGGACGCCACACCCAAGTCCTCCGGGAGACCGAGGCGACGAGCCAGCGATGGTTTCCGCAGATCGAGTTCGATCACCAGTGTACTCGCGCGACTGAGCGCGAATGAGACGCCCAAGTTCAGACAAGTCGTCGTCTTGCCTTCTCGAGGAAGGGGAGACGTCACCAGGATTGTTTTGCAAATCTCATTTAGCGGACGCGCAAGCACAAGCGCTGTACGCAGGGAGCGATAGCTTTCCCAGCAAAGGTCCGGGATGAGCCCGATTTGCTCGATACGAACACTCTTCAGCGAGCCCTTGTTCTCGCGTTTTTTCAACGCAACCGCCTCGGTCTGCACCCAGTCCTTGCCCAGGAATGGGATAATGCCGAGCGCGGGTAGCCCCAGGTGGCTCTCGATGTCGGCAGGTCCTTTCAGACTCTTGTCGAAGTACTCCTGGGCAGCTGCAAAACCAATCCCCAGGAGCAATCCCACACCTGCGCCGAGAAGCAGATTCATGGTAACGTTGGGCGAGTATGGAGTGGAGGGCACCAAGCCGCGTTCCACTATTCGGATGTTGGTGGAAGTCTCCCCTGAGAGTACCATGGCTTGTTTCAAGCGCTGCAGGAGTCCCTGGTAAACCTGCTGGTCTGACTCCACTTCACGTTTGAGCATGTTGTAGTGAATGGAATCCTCGTTGAACCTGCCCGCCAGTCGGCTCTGTTCTTGTATCGCTTCAAGCAGCCGGGCTCGCTGTTTCAGGAACAGCTCGTACTCGATCCGCTCTTGCTGGATCGAATTCTCTACGGCTCGGGCCAGTTGTTCCCGGAGGTGTTCAACCTGCCTTCGTACCCGCTTGACGTCAGGCCAGCCAGGTCCAAATTGGGCCGACAAGAGAGCCAGCTCCCGACTGTCAGCCGCCAGCTGCAGCTCGAGGCTTTTGATAACGTCGTTCTTCGCACTTTCCGGAAAGGTCTCAGGCCCACAATCCTTGATGTCGTTATACCGGTTTGACAGCAGTTTCTGCTCGATGGCAGTCAGCTCGTTGTTGAACTCGATGAGTTTTTTCAGCACCGGGTTTTCGGTCGGCGCCATCAGGAGATTCGGGTTGCGGCTGCGGGCATAGTCGACTAGGGACGCTTCTGACTGGGCGACTTTCTCTTTCAGACTGGTCAGCTCGCGTTCGAGAAAATCGCGTGCCTGGGTCGTCGCCTCGTATTTGCTCTCAAACGTATAGAGTGTGTATTCATCCGCAAGCTGATTGACAATGCGGGCCGCCTCCTCGGCGTCGGTTGAGCTGAAAGAGACCCGCACGATTTGGGTGTTCGGAATCGGGATTACTTCAAGGTTCCCGCGGACCCAGTTGGCCACTGCTTCAATGCGCTGCGGATCCTTGGCCAGTCTCAGCGCCTTGACCACCCGCTCCGCCAGGGTGCGACTCCTCAGCACAATTGTCTGGGTCTGAATATGCTGAGGGTTAGTTGCCTGACTTTCATAGACTTGCGGGTAGGGCAACACGTTGCCCTCTTCCTCGATCAGGATCGTCACCGTGGATCGATACAACGAAGTCGAAGTTCGGGTCCGAAGTGCACTGGCTGCGAATACCAGCAGCAGGGTGGTGAGAATGGTCCACTTCCGGCGCCTGAAAATACCCAGGTAGTCCTCGATATCGCTACCCTTTCGCAATGAAGCTTTAGGGGCCGCGATCTGCGGAAGCGGTGTGGTCGGTTCTCGTTTGATTAGATTTGCCACGCTTCTTGACTCCTGTTGCCGCTCACTAGCGCTTTTGGGGACTGGAGGAAACTCATCAGTTGTCGCTGCCGGTCTTTAACCTCAAAGGAAGGGCGCTTTCTTCTGGTTCTTCCACAACCTGCCCTACCTGCCGAATTCCCTTTTCAATCGTCAGGCGGCATTCGGATTGCAGCTGGGCTTCGAGACGGGCGATTTCCTGGACAATGTGCCGAAAGCTGTTAGTATCGGTCGGCACGGAATTGAGCCTGACGAGCGGGTTTTGAAACCCAAGGACAGTAGGGCATTTCCGGGTGAACCGGTAAAGGTTCTTGCCGCAGAAAGTACAGCGCAGCCGCCTGAGCGCGAACCAAGAAAGGACCTTCCCTGCCCTGGTCTCAATGGCTGAGGCGGAGATCCTGCGACTTCCGCAACTGGTGCACTTGAGATCAAAAAGCCTCATTCGGTGCGCAACCCGAGTGTCTCTTGGGAAGAGCTGGAAATAGTCGCCCACCGATTGGCAAGAGGATAGTGGTATCCAATGCCAAGATTACTGATCAAAGACTTGATCGCCTGCACGTCACTGATGCGGGCCGCCTTCTCGAGCTCGTCCAAGGTGACCTGCAGCCGCTCGGAGTCGATCGGCGTGCTCTCCGCGACGAAAATCCTTGGGCATTTGGTGCTACGCACGCCGTTTTCGGTGCTCAGGAGCAGTTCCTCGTCCAGTTTTTCTCCCGGCCGCAGTCCGGTGAAGCGGATCGGGACATCCTTTTCCGGCCGCAGGCCAAGTAGTTGAACCAGGTTGCGTGCGAGATCCGTGATTCGGACCGGCGTGCCCATATCAAGAACGAATACTTCTCCCCTTTGGCCTAGCGTGCCGGCTTGGATTACCAGGCGGACCGCTTCGGGGATTGTCATAAAGTACCGCCGCATCTGCGGGTGAGTTATGGTGATCGCCTTGCCTTCGCGAATCTGCTTCTGGAAGATTTGCACCACACTGGCCCGACTGCCCAGGACATTGCCAAACCGTACGCAGCAGAACCGGGTTCCGAAGCTGTCAGCAGCCCGGTTTTGCACGATGAGTTCTGCGATCCGTTTGGTCGCTCCCATCATGCTCGTCGGGTTAACCGCCTTGTCCGTCGAGATGAGAACAAAATTCGAAACCCCAAGGTAGTTGGAAACTTCGACGACATTCCGGGTTCCCATGACGTTGTTCAGAACGGCTTCACTCGGGTGGTGCTCCATCAAGGGCACATGCTTGTAGGCCGCGGCATGGAACACAACCTCCGGCCGCCACTGCTCAAATACCCGGATGAGAGTCGACAAGTCGCGGATATCGGCCACCACTTCAGTGACTCGATCCAGGCTCTCTCGAATCTCCAACCCGATCTCGTAGAGGCTGTTTTCGTCCTTGTCGAGGAGGATCAGCTGGGAGGGACCCAACTCTTTGAGCTGCCGAACCAACTCGGAGCCGATTGACCCTCCAGCGCCCGTGACCAAGATGCGACGGCCACTGTAGACCTCAGCCAATTCCCTGTTTTCCAGCGAATAGTCCACGGAAGAGCGGCAGAGCAGATCTTCCATGCGCACCGGTCGCAACCGGCTGATCTCAACCTTGCCCAGCAGGATCTCCGAAAGCGTGGGAACAGTGGTGACTTGGACGCCCATTTTTCTGCAGGACTCCGCAATCCGATGCTGCACCGCAGCCGGAGCGCTCGGCATGCACAGCGTGACCTGATCGACCCGATGTTTGGCCACAATCGAAGGAATACTGTCGGTCTTCCCCAACACCGGCACGCCTTCGATCATGCGACCTTTCAGAGCGGGGTTGTCATCCAGGAATCCGACAATCTGGAACGATCCAGGCTTAAGCCTCAGATCTTGAACCAGTGACACTCCTACCTGACCGGCACCGACCAGGAGGAATCGTTTGGGCGGCTGGGTCGCTGTCAATTCCTGGTCGCCGCTCCGTTTTCGACTGTAGAGGGAGCGCCGCAGAAAACGAGTGCCGCACCAGCCCACGATGATGATCAAGGGGTGAATGGCGGTGACGCCAATCGGGATGCGGTTCGAATTCGCAAAGGCGGCGTAGGCAGCATTGGAAAGAAACAGGAAGTTAGCAGCACAGAAAACCGACAGGGCAGTGCGTGCCGCATCCGGTGGGCCAAAGAAATGCCAGACTTGGCGCTGGACGCCAACCAAGTTCCGGGCAATCAAGTAAATCAGGACAGTGATGGGGAGGTAGGAGATCATCTGCCTCAATTGAGGTTCTGGTATGACACCGTCAAAACGGATGACGTATGCCAGCCAGAAGCCAACAGCCACGACCATTGAGTCAATCAAGTCGCGCACTGTTGATCGCGACAGAATCACTCCACCGAGTTGCCGCCAGCCCCGCAACTCCAAGAAACCAGCTTGGTTAGTCAATTCGCTCATGGAAAACGCTCTCGCCCTGTCTGTTTGATCAGGTTTGACTTGACTGACGTCCCGGAACGAGAAACTGGAGCCATTACGGAAGCGCTTGGGACAGCAGGCTGGCGCAACCGGTCAGGTCGCCGTTATACAGGCGAAATAGCCGGGCCTGGCGGACAAGCTGAATCATGGCGCCAAGTCCAGACGTTCCCAGCTCCATAAGGTTCATACTTTGCCGCAGCAGAGCAGTGGTGGCGTCTGTTTGGCTCATGGGGAGAAGGGCCGCCGGCCGCCCCGGACAAGCCCTCTCCAGTTGAATTAGCGCATGAACTGGCGTAGGTGCTGCTCTGCAGCCCGCTCCAATTTCTTCCGGGTTTAATCGCCAGTATCGTTGACCGCGTGACCGTCCCGGGTGAAGGTAAGGTCGGTACTGGGGAAAGAGCCGAGATGCTTGGGAACGCAAGTAAATCGCCCTTTCGGACGGGTGCGACAACAGCGATTCGATATCAACCAGCACCACGTCATCCGCCAGGATTGTGAAGTTCTCGTCCAGCAGTCGCGTACTTAAAGTGCTCTTACCCGCCTTGGACTCACCTAATAACAATGCCGCCTTACCGTTGCGGACGACACCTGCTGCATGCAAGCTGAGGAAAGCAGTCATTTCGTTTGCAGCAGCCCCTGGTTACGGAAATCGACAAGCAGCGTGACTACATCGACGAGCGCTTGGTCGGGATGTATCCCCGTGGCTTGGTGAAGTCCCTCCGCGATTTCAGAAACGGACCTCGTCCCATCACAAAGGTTCCAGATGTACGCTGCAGTGGCGTTTAATGTGTGAATTCTTTCAAACGCAGTATCGTAGACGACTCCCCCGTCGTCCAATTCGCGGTACTCCAAGTCCTGCCGAGTTTCGGGGTGGGTATCGTACGGTTCCATATTCTTCTCCGCTTCGACGGCACCGACAAAAAGTCAGTGCTCTACCCGGTAGTTTGAAACGGTCTGGAGACCGGTCGAGGTCTCCAGACTAGGACTTCTTCTTCCGAGGTTTTGGCTTTGGTTGAAATTCGGGTTTCGGCGGCGACTACTTCCACTTCAGCCCGGGAGACCCCATCGAGGAGAACGAACCGGAGCCGGACGCAGCTTTGACGAGGTCTCGAGTCGAAAAGCTGAGAATCACCGGAGCCGCGTAAGCCGTAGTGGCAAGCGTGCGCCGGAGAAACTCCCGTCTCCGTTCATGAACGTGAGTGACGCGGGCTTGATCTTTATTGTCCCTTTCCATAGAACCCCCTTGTTTTTAAACAGGCCTGCGACTGCCGACCAGTATTCGAACGAACTGTCCCACATAGCTTCTGACCGATTCCCATCCATACTCACGGACAACACGGAAGGGACGGAGAAAGTAGTAAAGCATGTGTAGCATGCGGGGAAGTGGAAGAACCGAAACGTCCTTTCCAGTTGGCTGACAACGATACCAAATGAGAAAAAGGCAGTACCACAATCTCGTCCTGTATCGCTCCCGAATGGCGATGTAGTATTTTGAGGTCTCTTTACCGTGTAGAAACACCTCCTTCCTCTTCGTTCCCGTTCGATACCTCTCTGCGACAATCTGTGTACCCAGCCGCACCGTGGCGGGGTCACCCACAACCTCTGCGCGAACCTCAGGAGCGAGCGGGCAGCCGAGAAGGGTTGCCGCCAGATAAACTCCGAGGCGCACCATCCGCACCGCATCCTCTGTCCGTGCGCGTTGCAGAACCACGTCCCAGTCGAGCGGACTCCGCGTGAGCAGGGCGGCAATGTCACAAACCCAGCCGAGTCTCGACCATCGGTGTTTGCCTCCATGGGCACACAGGAAGACCGCGTTGTCTTCGGCGCTCAGGGTCCACACAGTCTGGTTTTCGACTCTAACGGGAACAAGTCTCTCCAACAATTTGTCTGCTGAAAGGTTGAAAAAGAACCAATCATCCATCAGGCTCCGATGCAGCTCTACTGTGACTCGCCGCTGCATAGGAAACACATGCGCCCGCTCACTGCCGACCTGACCGGGGCCCTTAAACCCTGACTTCTCGAGTAGCTCCCTGGCCCGGCGCCAATCCTCAGGCTTGACGAGAAGGTCAATATCCGAAAAGTCGCGGCGAGCCGGTTCTCCATACAACTGCGCGGACAGGACGGCACCTTTGAACGGAATCACGGCGATCCCGGACTCTTCAAACCGGGACAAGACCCACAGCAATTCGCGGGTAGGCGCCAGACTCGCGCCGATCTTCTTCAAGGCTTCTGCATGGATCAGGGAACGTCCGGCCGCGGGAACTTTGACATGACTCTCATTGCTTATCCTGCTGTAAAGCAGCGTTACCACGGAGTGGCGGTGGACCAGCACCAGCAGTCGCACCCAATTGACCTGGCGACAAAGATCCTGGCTCACCCTCGGTTGCGAGTGGAGAGCGCCGAGCAGAAACTCCATTTCCGGGATTGTCTCGTTCACGCGAACTCGTAAACCGCCCTTTCCAGGGTCGAGCACACAAAGTCGACTTGTCTCTCGGTCATGACCCCGGAAAAGGGAAGTGCCAACGAAATGTTTCCCAACTCTTCGCTCACGGGGAAATCGCCGGTTTCGTAACCGAATCTTTCCCGGTAAAACGGCTGCAGGTGTATGGGTGTGAAATAAGGCCGCGTGGGAATTCCAACGTTGGCAAGGTCATCGATCAGCCGGTCCCGGTCGAGCGGAGGACGGACGCGAACCACGTAAACAAACCAGGACATCCGGGTAGTGCTCTCGACAACCTCAGGCGTCTCGATCAGCTCCATGCCGGCAAGTCGTTCGTTGTACCATGCCGCCACCTTTTCCCGGGAGGCGATCAGCTCGTCAATACGCTCCATCTGTGCGCGGCCCAACGCCGCACTCATTTCATCCATTCGATAGTTGTAGCCGAGCCTGGCATGACAGAGCCAAGCTCCAGAGTCGATCCTCCCCTGATTCCTGAGTGAGCGAAACAGCTCGGCCCAGTCATCCCGGTTCGTGACGATCATCCCGCCTTCGCCTGTAGTCATCTGTTTATTGGGGTAGAAGGCAAAAACTCCGGCATGGCCCATCGAACCTGCTGAAAACTGCTTGTATTCGGAACCCAGTGCTTCGCACGCGTCCTCGACCACAACCAGTTCATACTCGCTCGCGACCTCCAGGATAGGATCCATGTCGACTGGTTGCCCGAAAACGTGGACGGGAAGAATCATCTTCAAACGACCTGTATCGCCGCGCCGTCTGCCATTCCGAAGCGCTGGAGGGAGCCATTTCCGGGCGGCCGCGCCTCCTCTCATGAGGTCGTGAGCAGCCTGCCGGATCAATTCCGGGTCAATGTTACCGGTGCGACGGTCGACGTCAATAAAGACAGGGATTCCTCTCTGATAGAGCGCAGCATTGGCGGAAGCGACGAACGAGAAGGGCGTCGTCAAAACCAAGTCGCCGTCGCTGAGACCGGCTGCGATCACGGCAAGGTGAAGCCCACTCGTGCCGGAGTTGACGGCTACTGCGTGGGAGACACCCAGAAAAGACGAAAAGCGCTCCTCAAAAGCGACGATTTCGGGACCAATACTCAAAGTTCGTCTGAGAAGAACTCGTGATACCGCCTCACGTTCGCTATTGGTAATGTCGGGCGACGACAGGGAAATATCAGGCTTTCGCATAGCTGTGCTGTTCTATGTGCGTTCGATATGCGGGGAAATACCCCGCTTCCTCCACTGGAAGGCCGTTATAAAGGGACCAGGCTTGGCAAAGCAGGGAGTACTCCTTCTTAAGATGCACGTGTTTGAAGACGTAGAACCCGACGCGAAACGGAGAGAATGTCGATTTGAAGCGGAAGATCCCGTCGTTAGGACGATAGCCGCCACCCAGGATGAGACGCCGTTTGCCTCGCTTCAGCCCCCAGCGAATCGTCTCGTAAATGACCGCATTGGTCGGGCGCAGTTCCTGAACTCCATGATCGGCCCCGCCCAGGTAGGAGTAAATGTTGAAACCGTCGTGAAGATACAGAGTCCCGGCTACGATCCTGCCCCGATGCCGGGCCAGCATGAAGAAAGAATGATCGGACATGGTAAGGAAGATTTCCAGGAAGTAATCGGCCGGGAAGTAATAGGAGCGTTCCGCCTGGTTCCGATCCATCGTCTCGGTGTAAATGCGATGGAATTCCTTAATCTCCTGGGCAGACTGAGCGGGGCGGGTTTCAAGTCCGGCGTTGCCGGCCCGCACAATGTTCTTTCGGCAGGAGTGTGCGAAAGAGTATTTCCAGATCTCATCCTCCGACCAGCTCAGGTCTACGTAGACGATTTCGCGATTCGGAATCAGACCCCACCGGCTGAACTGGTAGGGAGACTGCCTCCAGGGGTGAAGATGAGCAAATTCGGCCACGATTCCTTGTTGAACGCAATAGGCGCTGAAGGCCTGCCGAAAAGACTTCGATGATTCTCCGATCGGTCCCGTGAAAATCGGCCCGGTGAAGCTGGGACTTACGATGTCCCACTTGGAGCGCGAGCTCATGCCGGCGAATGGAAGCTCGGACAGAGGACGCAAGAAGATAGGATAGACAATTCGGCTCTCACCCTGCTCGTGGACGAACAGTTGAGCCGCATAGCCGTAATGCTGCTCGGCCAGGGAGGCGAATTCGACGCTTCCAAAGACGCTGGTTTCAGCAGGCAGCAACGACTTCCACGCTTTCCGGTCTGCAGTCGATAAGACACGTACTTGATAACTGGTCATGAGTGGATGTCTATGAAGGTCGATGATGTCGCCGATCGGCAACCTCTCTTGTCACTCGGCTGCTTTTCGTTCCTTGTCCAGGTCCGGGAGGGTGAGACTGGGAACTGCCTGCACATTTGCCCTGCGGATGACGTTCAAAGCGGTCAACAGGAGAATGCGCGCATCGAGCGAGGCTGACAGCTGTTCCACGTATTGGACGTCAGCGGCAAACCGTTCGTCCCATCCAAGATTGTTGCGACCGCTGATCTGAGCCAGGCCTGTGATACCCGGGAGCACCTGGAACCGCTTCCTCTCTTCCGGGCGGAAGTAAGGCGTGTACCGCGGGAGAAGCGGCCGCGGACCTACCAGGCTCATTTCTCCCCGAAGGACATTCCAGAGCTCAGGTAACTCGTCAAGACTGGTGCTGCGGAGAAAGCGCCCCAATGCTGTTACTCTTTGCTCGTCGGGCAGCAGTCTTCCCTGAGAATCTCGCGCATCCGTCATCGTCCTGAATTTGCGAAGGATGAAAATGCGGCCCTCTCTTCCAGGCCGTTGCTGGGCGAAAAGTACGGGCCATCCCATCGAAGCCCAGACAAGCAGGGAAAGCGCCAGGAAAACCGGCGACAGGATAACCAGGAGCAACGCGGCTGTCAGGAAATCAAAACAGCGTTTTCCGTATCTGCGGTAGAACATCAGGCAAACAGGCGCTTATAAATATTCCAGGCTACGGAGCCTTTCCTCCAGATCCTCTTCATCCCTCATTCTCGGCCGAGGTGCTGAGGGGGGCTTGACCGACCCTTCCGGCATCTTACCGATCGCCAGCATCGGAATGTCTTTGTAGCTGGGGTTTCTGATCCCGGCCAGGCCGGATGACGAGAACACGACGCCTGGTACGCGATCAGGAGCAAAGCAATGGTCTGCCCCCCAATGCGCTCGATTCGGTTCGATATCGACTGGTTCCCAACGACCGAGCCCGGTCTCCGCAGATGCTCGATAGCCTGGATTAAAACCAATAACCAAATCGGGACTACTTGGGCTGTATGTCCCCTGGAAGGCTCCCTGCCTGTCCCAGACGCGACTGACCACTTTTCGTCCGTCTGGTCCTTGCCATCGCAGTAGAGCTTGAGTGAGCTGCCGCACAAGCTGGTCCTTTTCAGAAGGCAGCACGACTCCGTCTCGCTCTCGACCGGCCAGGTTCAAGTACAGACTGTTCAGCCCAACTGCGTAACTCCTGGTCCAGTTCCAGTTCACTTGCGACAGGTCACCAGCTTCCAGGTCAGCGGACGGAACCAGGTACCCCCCTTCCAAGAGCCACCGATTCAAGTGGACCTTATAGTCGAAACTGGAAAAACCATGGCTGGATACCACCAGGAGATTGGCTTTTCGACCCGTCCTTGTGCTTTGGTCCAGCCTCGATTGGATTTCACCTAAAAGTGCGTCAAGTTTCAGATACCAGTTCTCGACGACGTCCGGACGGTCTCTCCAAAACATGTGCTGAACCCGATCGAGCGTGTCGAGGACGGCACCAATCAACCCTTCTTCAAAACTTTCGAGCTGATGCAAGAGTATCCTTCGCCGCTCCTCAAAGATGAGATCGCAGAGGTCAAGAAACTGGCCATCAGTGATGCATCCCTCTTCCAGGCCAGTTGCTTCATGCGGCCAGCCAAGGGTCAGAAAAGGTCCGCAAGTCTTCCAAGTTTCTTTCAGAAAGCTGCGCGGAGTGCCATACGGAAACGGCGATCGTAGCGGATGCTGTTGCAACGGGAGAAAATAAAGCTTCAACACGGGGCTGGTTTGCGAGAGGATGACGCGGGTCAGAGCTGGCAGAGTTAACCAGCGCCCCAGCTTGAACGGAATTTGGATAATCGCGCTCCAGACCCCTTCCTGCAGATCGACCGTGACTGGTCCGACAGTCAACCTCGCAGATCGGTCGCCGGTCTTCTCGAGTCTTAGCGGAAGCACGCACTCCGCTTGTCCGTTCCTCGTTTGCCGCCGCGGACCTACGAACTCCGCCTTGAAAACGTGCTTCGCCACCGGCTGTAATTTCACGACCTTCGTCTCCCGTTTACTCTCTGACGAGTCTTCGTCGCAGTAGATCACGCCAACTCCTGGGTGGCCGTTGATATCGGGCGTCCCCAACCCCGGAATGGACCGAACGGGCGAATGCCGGCGGGCCGGAAACAGAGCCGGCCACCACAGTGCTGTTGCTGGAAAACCTTGGCGGATCGCCTCGTCAAAAATGGTGCAGGAACAGAACGGCGCGACAAACTCCAACTGATTCAGCCAGTTTCGCCTGGTTGGCAACAGCGATAGAACGGGCGTGTAACTTCCCGGCTCGCGGTGCACGGAATCGAAGATACCGTGCCCTCCCGGGTTCAAGCCGGTGGCAATGCTGGTCCATGAAACCTCGCTTTGAGCCGGGTTAGCGACCGAAAGCACCGAGTAACAGTCGGTCTCGGCCAGGCGCACGAGATTTCTCAGCTTTCCCCGCTGAGCCAAGGTCTCGAAAAAGCCGGGATCGAAACTGTCGAATCCGAGGAGGAGCGTTCGCATTTCTCGCCTTTCTCCTTAGTCGGAAATCAGTCGCCGGGTAATCAGAAACCAGAAACGCCTCGCCTTGCTCAGTGCTTTCCGCGCGTGAGTGGCAAAGAAAAGGAGCAGGCCCGAAAGGAAAGCAAAGAGAAGACCGAGGAAATAAAAGAGCATCCCTCCTGAGTTGGGATCTACGTACCCCGCAAAGACCAGGAGAGAACTTATATCGAGGGGAAGGCTATCAGGGAGTGTCAGCGGAGCAAGCAGCCAGGCCGTCATTTGACTTTTTCCCCCCAAACGCCGTTGACTCCTGGGATCGTTCTCCGGACAGAGTTATCCCGTGGAGCACGTACGTCTGAAAAAGCCGAAATTTTGGGGTAAAATAGTGCCGCCCGCGATTCAGGCGAAGAATGATGGAGACGAATGAGAACTAACGGTTAGCAACGAAGATCAAGAGAAATTAAGCCTGGTGTAAAACCACTTGCTAACCGGATGAGCTTCGCCCCCGTCACTTACAGCCGGGCAGCGAGATATGGAAGCAGCCTGGCGACTGCTCTTGACTTCTCGTTTGTGGGTTGAAGCGAACTTGCTACATTGTGCAAGATTGGTCATCACAATGCCTACCAACGGTTTTTGTTATTTACGGCACTGAGTTAGCAGTAGGTGTCTTTTCTTTGGGAACTGAGTCGCCCCGGCTTCCACGCACTAACGGCCAGAAAAACCTTTCGCCCACAGCAAGATAGAAACTGAGCAGAATAACCAACAATCGAGGTGTGTAAGCCGGGCTTCGGAGTCGATAGAATAAGCGTGGATGCGTCTAATCTTCCGCAGGCTCGAAGCCAACCAGGTGAATCAGCTCGTCGCTTTGCACCGGCTCGCCTTCCCTCCCGAGGAAGTGAGAACAACAATCTTTGGTTCTTATGGCGTCGCGTCTTACCTCGCGATGTTGATTACGTGTCCCCGTCCGTTCAACAAACACAGCCTCTGGGGCGCATGGGACGGAAACCAGCTGGTCGGCTACGCCCATTTCAAGATTCGAGGTGGATCGTGTCACCTGAACCAGATCGCGGTTAACCCGGAATACCGGCAGTGCGGCATA
>Ga0116188_1001270_pt1 | contig 22213 bp, 24 predicted proteins | sample AD_JPNTR2_MetaG_FD_89807 | JGI IMG/M metagenome (GOLD analysis project Ga0116188, IMG submission 89807) | Active sludge microbial communities of municipal wastewater-treating anaerobic digesters from Japan - AD_JPNTR2_MetaG | ecosystem: Engineered > Bioreactor > Anaerobic > Digestate | place...
CCGTCGACACGGCGCCGCACCGGAGGACGGCCGTCTCGGCCGTCAACGGGAATCGTGGGAGAATCGCCGACCCGTGGTCGCAGGCGGGACGCCTGCGCTCCCCTTCTGCCGGCGCAGTCCCAGGCGGGACGCCTGGCCCTATGGCGCCGCCGGTCCCCCGACCCCTTCGTCCTCTTGCCTTTGCTGCTTCAGACGCCGCTCTTCCTCCTCGACCCGCTGGATGAACTGGTAGGCATTCCGCAGAGCGCGCTTGAAGTCCAGGGTTAACTCCGCGGAGGTCGGCAGGTCGCGAATCACTTGCGGCGTAATGAAGATGATGAGCTCAAAGCGTCGCTCCCGCTTGCTCGTAGTACCGAAAAGGCCGCCCAAAATCGGTATGTCTCCCAACAACGGCACCCGCTTGCGGGAAACATCGAAGGTGTCACTGATCAGCCCGGCGATTCCGATGGATTGACCGTCCCGTACAATAAAGGAGCTCTGTATGTAATTGCGTTGGATGGTCGGGGTCAGGGTGGGACCGGTCGCCGAGCTGACCTCCAAAACCACGTCCATCGTGATCACCCCGCCGGCACTGATTCGAGGGACAAACAATAAAGTCGTACCGGTGGGACGAAACTGAATCGAGTTAATGAAAGTGGTCGTTCCCGACTGGATCGGATCCCCCCACGACGCCGAGGTAACCGGGACCTCCGCACCGATATTGATGGAGGCCGGCGTTCCGTCAAGGGCCAACACCCGCGGCGCCTCCAAGACTTCCACGTTGGTTTTGTCTCGTAAAGCCTTCAGGATGGCTTGAATCTCACGTTCGCTGCCCACCATGGCCCGGGTGCTCACCGTCAGCTCCCCGGCTGAGCTGACGGATCCGGTCGTGGCGGGTACAAAGGCCCCGCCTTCACCCGTAGCACCGACACCCTGAGCTTGCAAGAAGGCGGAAACTCCGTAACTTAGATCGTCCCGCAACTCCACCGAGTAGATGCGGGCCTCCACCACTACCTGCCGAGGCAACGTGTCAAGTTGCTTGACGGTATCCAAGATGAACTGAATGTCGGCTTCCGTTCCCTGAACAATGAGAGTGTTATTGAACTCGTTGACGACCAACTTCACGTTGCCCGCATAAATCGAGCGTATCTGCGACTGCGAGGCGGCCGACAGGGCGGGGCCGAGTTGGCGCATTCCCAGGCTGCTGCCGTAGGCCCCTCGGGCCAGAGGCTCGCGGCCGTAACCTCCGTAACCTCCGTAACTTCCGTAGCTTCCATAGCTTCCGTAACCCCCGTAGTCGCCGCCGTAGCCACCGTAACCTCCATACGCCCCGACCTGTCCGTATTGGGAGCCCCGCTGCACGAATTGGCGCGAAGTTTGCGCGCCGGCTGTTTCGCCGGACACACCGACTCCCGGCTGGGAGGACGACGGCAGGGCGGAGGAGGGAAGCCCCATGCCGTCCTGGTACAGTTCCGCCAAAATCTGAGCGATCTGGACCGCCGTATTGTTCTCCACCTGGTACACGTAGGTCTTGATGTTGCTGGAAGAAGCGGGAGCGTCAAGTCGCTCGATCCACTTCTTGACCTCCGCCAAAACCTCCGGCGCCCGCGTAACCACCAGGATGCTGTTCAAACGCTCGATAGCCACCAAGCGAACTCCGGCGGCTTGGTCTCCCGGAGCGAAGATCTTTCCCAAATCCACCGCCACGTCCGCCGCGTTGTGGAACCGGATGGGAATAAGATCCACCCGGTTGAGGTCGAAGTAGCGCGTATCAAGAAGATCCACCAGGTTCAGAACCTGTTGAATGTTGTCGGGATAGTCGGAAATGATCAGCATGTTGGCGGGGGCGAAATCCACCACCGTCGCACCCGGTGAGAGGAAGACCTTCGCCATTTCCAGCATGTTCTCCGACATGATGTAGTTGAGGGGAACAATGTAGGTGATCATGCCCTGCTGCTCTAAACGACCGGTGGGCTCGAGGCGCACCACGCGCCGGCCGGCTTCGACCGGCTCTTCGGGTGATGACCCCGCTGGCTCGGCCTCCTCCGGCCGGGCGGGAGGCTCTTCGCCGGGCTCCTGATTCTCCTCAGGCTCTTGAGCCGGCTCACTCCCCTCACCTTCTTGACCGGGCTTCGCTACCTGACTCTCCGGTGACTCCCGACTCTCCGGCTTCTCCGTCGGCTGAGTTCCTCCGGAAGCCGCTTCCGGGCCGGCCCGTTGCATGAGCACCTCGTGAGGCACCGTAGGCCCTTCGCCGATAGGAACGATGACGTAGTAATCGGGTTGTCGAACGATCGCCACACCATTCATCTTCAACAGCTGCTCGAGGACGTCGAACAAGCGTTCGCGGGGAATCTCCCGGGAGCTGAAAATATTGACCGTCCCCTGCACCGCGGGACTGATCACGTATGAGTAGCCCAGCTCCTGCATGATTGCGTTGACAACCCGGGCAATCTCGGCGTTGGTGAAGTTCAACTTGATTCCACGGCCTGCTCCCTTGGAAAGGTCGCCGGTACCTCCAGAAGCCCGATTGCCAGCCCCCGGGGCCACCAAACCTGTAGCGGACGAGGCGCCGCTTCCCCCTCCCGCGGAACCGGCAGCCGGAGCGGGAGCCTGCTGCACGTTGACGGATCCGGACTGGCGCCCGGCAGACGCCGCACCTTGTGCCGGATGAACCCCTGGTCCACCGACGAGTCCACTTCCCACGCCCACCGCCACTCCCCCTTCCTGCCGAGGGGTCCCCGCCTCTTGAAAGAAAACCATTGAAGGCGTGGCCGTACCTAGACCCGCAGAAACCGTCGCCACAAAAGTCCAAACAACAATGGAGTTGATTCGGCGCATCATCCTTCCACTTCCTCTCGTCCCCTATCGCAAGTCATCGCAGCCGAAAGAGCTCACTGCTCCTCCGGCGGACGAACGGTCACGCCGGGAACTCCCACCAACCCCGTCGCCGGCGCCACCGTAGCCGCCGGCGCCGGTGCCGAAGTGCCCCGTGCGCCGCGCATCAAATCGCGCGGACTTCGCCCGCCTACCGCAGTCGCCGAGGTTCCGCCGGTGGGCCGCATCACGTTCCCCGACCTGCCTCCGCCGGCTTCTCCTACTATGTTCTCGGCGACACTCGACGTTTCCACCGCCGTCTGCTGACTACCGATCCGAATGATGTTGACGGAGGCCGTCCTCTGTCCGCCCGCCGCCGGGGGAGGCTGGGACTCCCCACCGAACAGGTCGATCACCCTGCTGACCTCTTTCCAGCGCAAGACCACGGCACTGTCGGTGATCTCAGCCACTGTATATCCTTGCAGATTATCTCCCGGAGCGATCGTTCGAAGGTCACCCTGGGATCGAGGATTGTCGAATACGATAACGTAGGCCCGCTTTCCCTCATCCGTTTCCGTAATCCCCTGCAGCAGCGGCTCCTTGGGGAACTCCGGCGGCTTCTCCTCGGCCGCCTGGGTTCCCGCCGGCTCTCCCCGCCCACGATCGGGATCGAACAGGTTTCTCTCGCCGATCACCCAAAAATCGTGTAGCGGCACTTCCCTCTCCAATACCAAGGCCGAATGATGCGGCGCCAGGGACGCCGTCTCCGCCTCCTGAAGGATGCGGGCCAAGTTCCGATTCTGTTCGAAAGCCCGCCAATCGCTGTAAAGTCGGTAAGAGGCCAGCAATACGCCGGCAAACAGCACCAGGTTGATCAGAAACGCTCGCCTTGCCATGCCACCTCACGAATCCGGAACCCGAATGTACCCGGATACGTTAATGCGCGGTTGTAAAAGGTTCTCGTTCCGGCGGCGAAAGGTGGTCATAAAAAAGTCATCTATGACCAAATACTTAGGATGCCGGGAAAGCGCATCCAAAAAGGCCGCCAGCTCGGCCATCCCACCGTCCAAGTTCAGCTGCAGGGTCACCTTGGCGTATCGATCCCCGATCGTACTCCCTTGCAAAGGCGTACTCCTCGAAATCACCAGCCCATTCTGTTCGGCCAACGATCGAACGATGGTCTCCAACTCGTTTTGGGCGAGAGACACCTCCCTGCTGTCGAGCAGGAAACTCTCTAAACGGCGCCGCTGGTCGCTTACCCAGGCCAGTTCTTCGCGAAGGTCCGACTCGCTTCGCAGCGCACGTACGCGTTGGATCAACGCCCGCTCCTTTTGATCCAACTCCGCCTCCACCCCCGCCAGTACGTCGACCAGGGGCAATATGACGTAGGCTACGAGGAGAATCCCCGCCGCCACGGCACCACCGAATACCAGAACCCGTTTATCGCGTTTCGACAGGGCCACTTTTAATCCTCGCTGTAAAGTTGAAACGCTCCAGACCGCCCTGCCGAGCGTCCTGCTGGATCCAATTGGTTTTGACGCTGTCCAAGTAGGGAGATTGCATCAACATCGGCAATAAGGCGGAGGCTTGAGGAGAATATCCCTGCATGGTGACCTGATCCCCTTGGATCTGCAGATTTTGCAGATACGTGTCTTCCGGTAAGCGTTGGGTTAGGTCTCTCAGCACCAGAAGAACCGTCTGCCGACCCCGGAACAGGCCGGCGAGCTCCTCCAACTCGGCGCGCTCTTGCTCCAACTGTTCCCGCAAACGACTGATTTCCTGAGCCGCCGGCTGGATTGCCTGCATCTGCAAATCAATCTCATTCGCCAGAGCACTCTGCTGGAGATATCCCCGCAAGAACAGTAGGGCGACCAGCACGACCAGAAGGGACGCCAAAACCATGGTCGGAGCCCACGCCGCCCGGGCTCGGGCGACGCGCCGCTCCGCCGGAATCAGGTTGCACCAGGGCTCGCCCCGGCGTAAACCCACCAGGGCGGCTCCCCAAGCCACGGCCGGCAGTTGAGCTTCCGCCGCAGGCAATCCTTCAGCCAGAGGAAGGCGATCGGTCAACAGGTCGCAATCGCTCATGATCTCGCGGAATTCCGCCCTCCGTTCCACCACGGACTTCCCGAGCAGCCAACAACGATCGAACTCCTGAAACTCGTCGCCGACCGGGCTGAGTACGCGACCCGTTTCCGCAAGGAACTCCTCTACGCTGCCTTCACCCGAAAGGCCCCGCTCACAATGAGCCGAGTAGGTCCGACCGTCGGCGGCGGTCGCCAAAACCTCGGCTTCGTCGGAGTCGGCCCGGATAAGCAACCGCACCGCCGGCTGTCCCTTCTCCCCACGAGTCGCCCATCGTAAGAGTTCCTCCAACGAGGCGGCACTAAAGATCACAGCGGTCGGGAGAACCCCCCAAGAGGCCAACTGATCCAGAAACGCCTCCAGCTCGTCCCGTCGCGCCATGACCACCTGGATCAAAAGACGGCCGGAGGAGGGATCTCGGCGGACCACGCGGAAGCCAAATACCGACGCGGCCTCCTCGACCGGTTGCAGCTTTGCCACCTGCTGAGCGACAACGCCCTTCAGGTTCTCCTCGACCTCAAGAGGAAAATCGAACTCCCGCGTCACCACCATCTGGCGGCTGAGCGACACCACTACGTTCTCGGTCCCGCCGCCCGATTCCTGCAGAAAACGACGCACTTGCGCCGCCACCTCCGCTTCCGAAAGTTGCCGGTAGTCATCGATCGCAAGATAAGGACCGGGATTCAGACTGCGCAGGCCCTTTCGCACCACCGCCAGGACGAGCCGCCGTCGCCCCAATTCGATACCTAAGGACACGTCCAAATTCATCCGGTTCCTACCCCTGTAGTCCTAACCATCCACTCCGTTCCCCACCGCCAAGCATGACCGGTCGAAGCCGCCGGCTGCATTCCGGGCATTCTACCTTGTTTGCAGTTCACTACAGCTCTCGGTTGCCCTCGTTCCAGTACAAGATCGAATAACCGCGCGGGCCCATTCCGTCAACCCGAACGACCGCCCGAATCCGTGCGGTCACCCGGGAATCGGCAAGCAATCCTCGACTGTCCAGCGAAAACACGTTGGAACGGAAGATGCCGATAAATTGCATCGATTCCCCGCCAAGAGCGGCGGCAAATCCCCCCAGATCCCCCAAATCCTTCAAGGGAGCCACCTGCCGTGCCTGAACAATAGCCCGAGCGACGTCCAAACTGACACCCGGGATCGCCATCAGAACCGGTAGAGGGGCGGCATTCAAGTTGATCTGGGCGGCTCCCGAAAAGGTCGTCACGTAATCCTGCAACCCGTACAATTGCATCGGTTCCCCTTCGGGAGTCGACGTCTTCCGCCCGTAGAAGATCTCCGGCGTGACGCCACGAACCAGCAGCAGTTCTTCGGGAACATCGAGTAGGGCGTTCTTGGCCGGATAGGGCGGGTCCAGCGAAAAGTAAAAATCACTCTCCGCGCCCAACTCATGCACCAGATCATCCGGATCGATCCAGTCGAGTAGAGACTGGGTGATCACATCGGACTGGTCCGGCGTCACTCCGATCATAACCAACAGGTTGTAGATCAGGATGGGGTCGACCGCGTTCGGATTGATTTTCCCCGTCTCGTCGACCACCGCGACTTCCGCTCTACCTCCACCGAAGTCCAGCCTTACGCGACCCCGTATCACATCCGGAATCTCCTGTTCATACCCTTGCTGCGCCTCCTGCGAGGCATAGAAGGCACTCTGTACCCGCATCAGCTGATAAACCGCGTACTCAATCCCCGCCCGAGCGATGTAGTATGCCCGCTTCTGCTCGACGACGTTGCGGGCCGCATCCACCTCGAAACGCACGGAAGCGGAAAAGGACAACGCCAGCAGGCTGACGGCCACCAAGACCCACAGCACAACCAACAGAACTGCTCCTCGTTCACGTCTCACGCTTTTCGAGTGTCTCCGCCTTCTCGCTTTGAAGATGCGGCCCAACCAGAAAAGTCGGCGACCGCCCCGAGTTTACTGGCCTATAAGACCCGTTCCGGGCATCCGCCCCTCGAGAAAGGGATAGGAGCACTGGATGGTCAGCAGGACGTAGTGATCGTCAAAGCGGATCTGCAGAGCCTCCGGGGCGGCACCCACGTCCAGGCCCGACCAGCTGGTAAACCACGCGTAAGAGCTCGAGGCCGGATCGAATCCGTAGTACTCGAACTCCAGGTTCCGAACGTCTTCCACCAGCGAATACGGTACCCCGTAAGGCGCTTCCACCATCCGCTCGAAGCTCGCCATTCCCGTGTAAGGTACTTCCATTACTCCCAGGTAATAGCCGCCCTGTTCGTTCTGCGCCAGGCCGTATCGGACCACCGTCACTCCGGGACGATCCGGTCCCAGCAAGGGAACCAAAGAAACGAACACCACAAAGTCATCCGTGCCGAAAAACAAGGGCCGATATGCACCTAAGGCCTGGCGCACCGGGTCCTGCACTTCGGCACCCGGTTCCATTTCGCCGACAAAGGCACCGCGGGGGGTAGCCGGGTACAACGAGGCCACTTGGTGTTTCAGCCGCGCAAAGAGAACACGTCGGACGGCCGCTTCCTCCATGCGCTCCTGGGCGTGGTCGTAAGCGTTCAGAGCGAAGCGGAGCCCGACGAAGACAACGCCCGAGAGGAGCGCCATGATCGTGAAGGAAACAATGACCTCCAGCAGCGTAAAGCCGGCCTGTGCGACCTTGCGCTCCCTCACCGGCGTCCTCCGAACCTTCGCTGCAGGGGGTTGCCTGTAGGCAATCCCGGAGGACCTCCTTCCGGGGGCGCCAAGGTGACTGATTTCAGACATACGGTGCGATACATCTTTCCGTATCGGTCGTTCTTAAAGTGGACATCCACCACGATCGCCAAAAGCTGAACCTGCTGCTGAGCCGGATCCAGCTGCAACATCGGGGTCGAAGGAGGCTCCCAGTAATCGATTGTCGCCGAATAGCTGAACTCCTCGTCGAGATCCGCGGCAACCCGGAGGGGGCCCACCACGTTCCGATCGCTGAGCAGCTCGTTCATGACGTTCTCGGCATGCTCCATGGCCCGATGAGCCTTCTCGATGCGCTCCACGTTGCCCAGACCCGAACTGAACAATTGAAGTCCGAGACCCACGCCTACACACAACAGTGACGTAGCCACCAGGACTTCCAGCAGCGTAAAACCCCTAGTCGGTGTCGCGTTCATCTCTTCGGGCCACCTTCGCGTAACCCGTCACGGGATCCAGCCTCACTTTCAAACGCTTGCCGGCGGAATTGGCGAGGTATACTTCACCGCCGGAGCTGGTGCCGTCCGGGTAAAAGCTCAGAACCACGGGCCAGCTTCGGGAATCCTCGACGTAAAAGCCGATGCCCTTCGGAAGAGAGAATGCCTCGAGCCGCCGTTCGAACTCGTCGGTCAACACGTACCGTCGGGCGTCCTCCGAACCTTCGGGTTCCATGAGAATGATGCGCCGGGGCTGTTGAGTACTGACGGCAGCCAGTCGCGCACGCTTAAGTTCCGTCACAAAATCCCTCGCCGCCGATTCCAATTCCACACCCGCCAAGCCGGTGGTAAAGGAAGGCATGACCAAGACCGCCGCGGCTCCCAGAAGAAGCAAGACGATCAGAATCTCGATTAACGTGAAGCCGCTGTCACCAGGACGTGATATCGGCGTTTTCACCCTCACCGCCTTCAACTCCGTCGGCCCCGAGGCTGAACAGGTCGAAGTCTCCGTGGAGACCCGGGCTGCGGTACTGATACTCCCGTCCCCACGGGTCTTTGGGAAGCGTGCTCTTATCCAGGTAAGGACCCGCCCAATTGTCGAGACCGGGGTTTTCCAGCAGAGCCGCCAAACCTTCCGCCGTAGTGGGATAACGTCCCACATCAAAGCGGAACAAACCCAGGGCGCCTTCCAGCTGGTCGATCTGGAGTTTTGCGATCTCACTCTTCCCGCGGCTGAGACGTTCCATAACCTGCGGGCCCACCACGGTCGCCAAAAGCCCCAGGATAACCAGCACGACAATCAGCTCAATGAGTGTAAATCCATGGTCATTCCGCCTCCGCCGGGCTCCTCTTTCCTTTACCGAACAGCGAACATCCATTGGCATTTCCTCCCTTGCGGGTTGTTCACCCCCGCCGCTTCCTCCGGGCGCTTCACAGAGGAACGGCGTTGATGCTGAAGATGGAGTACAGCATCGAAACCACCATCAATCCGATGATAATCCCCATGACCAAGATCATGGCCGGCTCGAACAAGGCCACAAGCCGTTTCACCGCAGTCCGCAGTTCCCGATCGTAGGTGTCGGCGATCTGATAGAGCATATCGTCCAACCGACCCGTCTCTTCGCCCACTTCCAGCAAGTGTACGGCAAAGGGCGGGAATAATTCGGTACGCCGAATAGGGGCCGCCAACCCCTCACCTTTCTTCACTCCCACCACGACTCCTTCAAGCGAGGCGGCGATGGCGCTGTTGGAAACCACATCCCGGACGATATGAATCGACTGAATCAAGGGTACCGCGCTGCGCAACAACGTGCCTAACGTTCGGGCGAACCGGCTCACTTCCAAGCGCTGCAATAAACCGCCCAACACAGGTATCCGAAGTTGAAAAAGATCCCAGGCCAGACGTCCCGAAGGCGTTTCGAGCCGGCGCCTCCACCACCACCATGCCACCACCAGTCCTCCCACAATCAGCCACCAGTAACCCGTAAGCAGAGCACTCACGCCCAGCATGAACCGCATGGGCAAGGGGGGTGGTACGCCGGCGTTCTCAAAGATGGCGGCGAACTTCGGGATAACCACCGTGACCATTACGATGATCGACCCGGCACCCACCAGAGCGAGAATCGCCGGGTAAATCAACGCCGAGACAAAGTAGTTCTTAAGTTCCTCAGCACCCTCCAGATACTCGGCGACTCGCGTCAAGATGACCTCGAGCGCTCCGCTCGCCTCCCCGGCGCGAACCATGCTCACGTACAGTTTCGGGAAAATCTGAGGATACAGCGCCAACCCTTCCGAAAGCGACCTCCCTCCCTTAATCTCCCGCAACAGCTCACGAACGATCTCACGGAGGTAGTCGTTCTCCGTCAGATCCCCCAGGATCGTAAGGCTCCGATCCAGGGGGAGACCCGCCCCCAGCAACGATGCAAGCTCCTGGGTAAACAGGAGCAGGTCTTGGCGGGGCACATGCTTGCGCTTCCAGGGCAACTGCAGCGCCGACCCGAACATTCCGACTTCGTCGGGAGAAACAACCTTGATGGGTAATTGCCCCTGCTCTTGTAGACGCGCTTCGGCGACGGCCCGATCGGGCGCCTCCAGCGTGCCTTCCGCCACCCGTCCTTCGGGCGTCACCGCTTTGTACTGGAAATAAGGCATACTCAAGCTCCCAGGCACCGACCCGCGGCAGCGTCAGGAATCCTATACGTCCTGAGTGACCCGCATCACTTCCGTCAGCGTGGTAATCCCGGCTTTCACCTTATCGAAGCCGTCCTTACGCAGGGTCACCATTCCGTTCTTGACGGCGGTTCGCCGTAACTCGGTGGCGTCTGCGTTGCTGATGGTCAATCGGCGAATATCGTCATCCATCAACATGAGCTCGTAGATTCCGATGCGACCTCGAAAACCGGTCTGTCCGCATTCTCTGCAACCCTGCGACTCATACACCGCGCCTTCCCACTCACCAAACCCGATATCCCGCAGGTATCCAGGATCCAGTTCGGCCGGCTGCTTACAGTGAGGACACAGCACCCGCACCAACCGCTGCGCCAGCACTCCCAGCACGGAAGAGGCTATCAGGTAATCTTCCGCCCCCATATCGACGAGACGGGCGATAGCGCTGGGGGCGTCGTTGGTGTGTAGCGTGCTGAAAACGAGGTGCCCCGTCAGCGCCGCCCGGATGCCGATCTCGACGGTCTCAAGGTCGCGCATTTCACCCACCATGATGACGTCGGGATCCTGGCGGACGATGGACCGCAATCCGGCGGCGAACGTCAGCCCGATCTGAGGGTTGACGTGAATCTGATTGATGCCGTCGATCTGATATTCAACCGGATCCTCGATCGTGATGATTTTCTTGTCGGGTAAGTTGATCCGGCTCAGGGCGGCGTAGAGGGTCGTCGTCTTTCCACTGCCGGTCGGTCCTGTGACCAGGATGATCCCGTGGGGACGACCGATCAGCTCCTCCACCTGGCGAAGCATCCGCGGGCTGAAACCGAGGCGCTCGAGATCATAAATCTGCGTGTTGCTCTTATCGAGGATGCGCATAACCACACTTTCGCCATACATGGTGGGCAACGTCGACACCCGCAGATCGATGTCTCTTCCCAAAACTCGCATGGCGATCCGTCCATCCTGAGGGATCCGCCGTTCGGCGATGTTCAGCCGGGCCATCAGCTTGATGCGCGAGATAACCGCCGCTTTCAACCGCTTCGGCGGGGACTCCACGTCGTAAAGAACACCGTCGATCCGGTAACGGACCTTCAGTTCCCGCTCGAAAGGCTCAATGTGGATATCCGACGCACGCCCCTCCACCGCCCGGGTAATGATCAGGTTGACCAAGCGGATGACGGGCGCTTCCGAGGCCAAATCTTTCAGGTGCTCGATATCCTCAGTGTCTTCGGCAAGATCGCCTACACCTTCTTGGATTCCGTCCACAATGCGCCCCAGGCTCGACACTTGGTTCCCGTAAAACTTCTCCACCAGATCCAAAATCTCGCTCTCGGGCGCCAGGCACACTTCCAAGTCGTCGAACCCGGTGTAGAGGCGGATGGCGTCCAGCGTGGCCTGGTCCTGAGGATCGGCCATGGCAATAACCAGCGTACGCTCGTCCTTTCGCCCGATGGGAACGAAACGGCACTCCTTCATGAATTGCAGAGAGAAAGTATTCTCCAGCACCGGCACCGACGGCAGCTCGTCTCCCCGAACACAAGGGATGCCCAGATACTCACTGAGGTAACGCACCAGATCGGATTCCGAGACGGCCCCCAGATCAACCAGCAACTTCCCGATGCGGGCATGGGTCTGCCGCCGGAGGTTCAGGACGGTCGCCAATTCCTCGGGGGTGATGACCCCTTTGTCCACCAGAACCTCACCGAACGGCTTCTTCTTCTGTAAATCTGTCAGGCGGACCATAGCTTCAGTACTCCACGACCTGAACCGCTTTCTCAAACGCTTCGCGGTCCACGCTGCCGCGCATAAAATCGTCGACCAAGCCCCGGCGGCAGATCATGACGATGTCGCGGCGGCGCCGCAGCGGATCCAACTCGGTTCGATCCTCCACATGCGCGCTTAGGGCTATCTGCTCCCGACTCTCCAAGTGTTTCAGGGTACTGCCGAACTCCGCCAACGCCTGAAACATTACCCGGCGCACTTTCGCCAATTCCTCCGCCAATGGGACCGATCGTGTCAGCGCGGCGGACAGCTCTTGCTCCGTTCCAAACCCTCGCAACGCCGCCCGATTGAGTTTGAGTTGGAAGCTCACCACCACACCGAAATCCGGGAGAAACACCGCCCTGGGTTCGGCGGCGATGGAGAATGGGTTCTCGAAATTCTGACGCAACAGCTCTGCAACAATCTTCTCGTAAACTCGCGAATCCCGCTTGATCTCCTCCAAGCGGGAGCCGGTCTCGACCCCTGGCGCCCCCGCCGGCGGAGTCGCCAACCAGAAGGCACCCAGCAAAGAAAGTATATACCACATGGGTTCCCCTTACTGGCTCGTCAGGCGTTGCATTTGACGGTTCTGCTCAAGCACGGTCCGGTACCTTTGTTCGAGCAGCACCAAGTCGCCGTAAACCTGCTCCATGACGGCACGATCCCGCAAAAGCATTTCCTCCTTCAAATCCAGCAACGCCTGACCGATCATGCGCAGTTGCTCCTCCTGTGAGGCGACCACCGTATGCTGGACAGCGGCCTGCAACTCCTCGGGACTCTGGGTCCCGGCCGCAATCCAACCCGCCTGCTGCGCCGCCAGCATGAGAGCGAAAGCAACGACGACGGCCGCGGCTGTTTGCAGGACGGGAACCAGCCAAGACCCGATTCTCGGTCGGCGACGCGGCGCGAAAACCCGTAACGGCCGTCGCTCCAGTTGCTGTTGCGCAGAGGAACGCTCGTATTCCGCCCACTCACCAAGCCGCCGCCGAACTGCGACCAGCTCCTCGAATTCCCGCTCACAGGCGGGGCACTCCCAAAGATGCCGAAAGAAGCGGTAGGTCACCTCGGGATCTTCGACTTCGGCGTACAAGACCTCCGGAAGGATGTCACGAGCCTCGTCACATTTCATCGGAATACTCCCCCATCAAACGTCTCAGACTCTTCAGACCGGCATATAGTCGGCTCTTCACCGTGGAAAGAGGGACGTCAAGGATCGCGGCGATTTCGTGAAGTCGCAACCCCTGTAGTTCCTTCATCAAAATGACCTCTTGCTGCTCAGGCGGCAGCCGCCGGAAAGCCAGCTCACAGCAGCGAAGCCGTTCCTTGGCCTCAAGGGCCCTCAGGGGAGTGACCCGTTCCTCCATGCGGGACTCGAGAACGGTGCCTGTCTCTTCCCAGGAGGTTTCCGGACGAACCCTCCCCCACCGCTGACGCATGCGACATTCATTGACGGCAATCATGTGCAGCCACGAATTGAATCGATCGGGATCTTGGAGCTGCGCCAGCCGTAGAAACGCCTTGGTGAACGTATTCTGGGTGACATCCCGCGCCTCTTCCGAGTCTCCCAGATAGCGCCGGACAAAGGCATAAATCCGTGCCTGCCACCGCTCGACAAGTCGACCGAAACACTCGGTGTCTCCCGCCATGGCCCGGCCTACCAGGTCCCGGTCGATGGTATCCATTCAATTCCTCTCTTGGGATGCATGACCCGTACGAAAAGTCTACCGTACGCTTACTCTTCCTCGCGGTGTTTTTCCAAACGTCTCACTCGGGCTAGACTTTCATGCCTTGGGGGCTGGGCGGTGCCGCCCGTTCGGTTTTGGCATACGTTCACAGCCGGCCTGATCCAACGGCAACTGGCTCGCGAGGAACAACAACACAGTTTCCCCGCGGCAACACATAGGGCGCGCCTCCGGCGAGTGTGAGCGGTATGCCTTCATACGCTCGGGCATCATCCCTGGGCGGTCCTCCTGACCGCCGGCGCTCCTTTTGGCGGCGGTGAAGATCGTGGCGGCCTCGACCCTTCCTATTCCCGTCATTTGGGGTGATGCCATCCTGTATCTGATTCGGGCCCACAACTTGGCACTGTTGGGACAACCGGTCATCGATAATCTGCACGCACCGGATTATCCGCCTCTCTACTCCTTCCTCATCGCGCCGGTCTATCTCTTCAGCAGCCGCTCGGCCGACGCCGACTTTTGGGTTTTGACCGGCAACGCGTTGCTTTGCTCAGCCATGCTCCTTCCGGCGTATCGTCTTCACCTGCTCATTTCAGGCAAGAAGGCGGCCGCCGTGACCGCGGCCCTCGCTGTAGCGAGCCTGCCCGCACGTTGGAGGTGGAGCCTCACCGTGCCGGCGGAGAATCTCTCGATGCCGCTGTTGCTGGTTACGGTTCCAGTGGTTTGGCATGCCGCTCGCTCGGAACAGTCGTATGGACTGTGGCTACTGGTAGGCTTTCTCATCGGTGCTCTCCTGCTTACGAAAGCTCTGCTCGCCGCGGTTGTTCCGGCTATGGTGGTAGGCGGCTCCGGTTTAGCGGTAAGAGCCTGGCGACAGAGACGTAGGAGACTTGCGGTAAGCTGTCTGCTCCTCGGATTAGGTTTCGCGCTTCCGTTGCTCGCATGGAGAGTTCTTTACTACCGTCCCTGCCCGCTTGGCGCTTCCCTTTGGACTGGCGAGGTGCCTACGAACCGGCTCGCTACTTAGAAACGCGATGGAGCGCCCTCACCGACCCCGTGGCGGGACCTTTCCTATTGCAAACTCTTTTCAGACAATTCGCGCTTTTGCAGTTCTACACGTTCGGACTGGCCGGAGTGGGTTTGGCCGGCTTGGTCGTCCTCAGCCTTCGGCCGGGCCGATACCGTTTCGTATCGTTCTGTTGCCTGCTGGGTGTCGGGGGCGTCCTGGCCGTTGCGGCGCTACATTGCGTCGCATACTACCCCACGGCCCCTGAAAAGTACGCCGTGGGACGCTCCGCCGACTCTGGAGCTCCGCTGCTCGTAACGCTGGGAGCGGCTCGGCTCTTTCGAATGGCAGTGCGACGCGAGGCGATTCTTTGGATCTGGCTTCCGGCGGCCGCCGCCGCCGCTCAGGCCTTACCGTGGTCCTCTCGATACCTCATTTACCAGCCCGACATTGAATGGCTGCAGAACCTCCTGGACCTGATCCCCTTCCGTCTCCTGGCTTACGGGGCAACCGCTCTCATGGCGGCCACCTTTCTGCTTTGGCGACGACGATTTGTTCGTACCTTGGGCACGATGGCATCGGCCCTCGGTCTGTCGGGGGTGGGGACCGCACCGGTTGTACAAACTTATCGTGGTTCGCAATGGATCGATCAACATTTTCCAGCGGCCCACTACACTTTATGGAGCACTTCGTTCCGGATCAGGACTGCCGGATTACCTTTGAGAAAGACCTTTCCTCCGGGAAGTGCCTGAGGACGAGCGACATTAGAGTGTTATCTTATGCCGCCGACTCACCTCCCTTGATTTGGTCCGCAACCAGGCCTTTCTTGGCGGACGGGTGTCGCAACGCTTACTTGGTGACCTGTCAAGAACTGCATAACCAGTTGCTTATAGCCGATTATGGAAGGTATTTTTATCTATTGTCTGGTGCAACCTCTTCCCATGTTTCCCACCTCAAAGGCGGCTCCGCAGTGAAAGGACCGTAACCCATTCGACCCGGCTCACCATCCGAAAAGATGCGGCTGGAGACCCTCACGGTTTGAGGTCCGGTGCCCAAGACACCGCACGAGCGGCCGGACGACGAAACCGGGACCGGGACCGTTTGTTTCGCCTGAGCCGATCACCACACCGTAAAGCCGGCGACAAAAGGGCAAGCGGCCCTCGTCAATCCAGAAACCAGGAAACACCCACTCTCATGCCTCCCGTTAACCAGCGAGGCTGGGTCATCAAGATGGTCAAGCTGCAAACGGCATGACTGACGGCCGCGGGCAGCCAATTGGGATATTTCAGTTGGAGTCGACACCAAACGTAGCCTGCTACGAACGTCGCCGGAACGAGGAAGGGATTCGGCAGATGTAGAACAGCAAAGACAGCGGCCGCGGCCGGCGCCGGGTGCCGTCCTCCCCGCATCGCCCGTAGAACGACGCTCTGCAGTGCCCACTGCTGAGCCGAGGCCCACAGCAGCAGATAGAAGACGGAGAGAAGTGAAGGAGACCGTAGGATCCCCGGTTCTTTCCAGAGGTGACCGAGCAACGCGAAGACAGACACCGCCAACAGGGTGAAACCGGCGTTTGCTGCGAGGGACGGCGGAAAGGCAAAAGGAGCCAAGCCCCAGTCCTCCCAAGTTCGCGAGTGGCGGAAATGGTAAGCCGCACAAATCCCGAGCCCCAGACAGGTGACCGTAACACCTGCGGCCCGGTTGGGTCCGAGAAGCCAAACCACCAACCACTCATAAACCAGGATCAAGACCACCAAAGCCGCAGCGAACGGTGCGGCCGTGCGGGGATTACTCACCACCCACCCGGGAATGACAATCGAAAGCGTTACATCCGCCGGCCTCCGTTCTCATCGCAGCTTCTATTGTGGAGATTCTCATGAAGGTTCCAACTGCATGGGTCGAAACCGCTCGGCCCAACGTGGGGAGGGCTCATACGATCGAACAGCGCGACGCTCCCCCCATGCTGATGAAGCAGGAACGGGAGCGCGGTTCACACGGCACACGGTCACAGTCGCCGTCAGAGTCCCGCCGAATCTTCACCGAGGAATCGGAGCGGATTCAGTGGCTGGTTTCGCAAACGAACTTCGTAATGCAGATGAGTACCGGTGACCCGCCCGGTCGACCCCACATAGCCGACAACATCCCCCTTGAGGATGCGCTGACCGGCCTTTACCGTGCAGGCTTGCAGGTGAGCGTATCGGGTAGATAAGCCAAACTTGTGCTGGATCACGACCATGTTGCCGTAACCCAAGCGCCGGCCCGCGTACACCACAAGACCGTCGGCGGTGGCAACGACTTTCGCGCCCTTAGGTGCGGAAATATCGATCCCCGGATGAAAATTGTCTTCCCCAGAGAAAGGATCTTCGCGCCCTCCATATGAGTCTGAGGGATACCCCCGAACCGGCATAATGGAGGGCGTCGCCGACAACAGTACTTCCCGGGTTGTGTAGTAATCCGTCAGCTCGGCCAGCTTGGCCTGAAGGCTGACGCGCCGCGAATCCAGTGTACGGAAGTGTCGCGCCAGATCGGAATTACTCAGACTCACAACGGGGTCCGGCGTGACCTTGGGTCCTCCTAAACCGCCCAACGCATCGTCCGAGAAGCCGGACAGAATCCGCAATTTCTGCGCCGTAACTTCCAGACTCGCCAGCTGATCGGAAAGCTGGCCCGCCCGCAACCGAAGCGCCTCTTCCGATCGCCGAACTTCGTCCAACGCTACCTGCAACCGGGCGTAATCCTCGGTCCTCAGCCACATCCGGTAGTAGTGAAACGCCAACAGAGAAACGCCGCTCAGGATGCACAGGAGAATCAGACAGAAGGCACATAACTGCCGGAAAGAAAGAGGGACAATCCGAACCTTTTCCCCCTGCGTGGTCGCAACGGTTAGAATCAGACCTTGCGATTTCGGCTCTTCCACGCTCCCCCGCCCTAGTCAGGAACCCGAAGCACTACGGTTTCTTCTAAGGAATACTCTCTCCGCTAAAGCGACGCAAAGTATATGGAACCCCGCCGAAAGGTGTCAAGTAATTTCGTGTAAGTATGCGCTCGGATCGTCGGGAATTCCATTACCCAAGAAGACGCGAGTGCCGCATTGACGGAAAGCCGGCTTGAGTTTCGGGAAGGAGGGTTGCCGACCTACGCTTGCAAGCACCCGGACAGCGCGAACGGAATGCCATGTGATCCGCCCCTGGACCCCGCTTACGAGGACAGCGACAGGCGGACTCTCAGAAAACAGGAGGAAATGGCGGGGTCGACGAGACTCGAACTCGCGACCTCCGGCGTGACAGGCCGGCGTTCTAACCAGCTGAACTACGACCCCGCCCGAGAAATGCCGATTATAAACTATTCCCAAAAAGAAAGCGCCGCAAACCTGCTGTCTCAGGAAGGTCAAGACCACCCCTCGGGATCAGCCCCCCGACGAGCCACCTCCGCTCAAGGTCCGAGGCCTTCCTACCTTCAGGAAACCTCCGACAGCGAACGAGCCCCCCGCCGCTGCTTCCGGAGCGTCTCATTCAGCTTCTGCCGGATCGCCGTATGGTCCACGTCGGCCAACTGGCACCAATAAGGGAATCCGTCCTCGTCGCTACGGATCCATTCAATCGCTTTTCTCTTCAAGAGGCTGTAGTCCTTCCGTGAATTCTCCTTCACTCGGCGCAGGTCGATCACCGCCTCATGCCAGGCCTGCTTGAGAATCGCGACTGCCAGGTTTCGTTCGGACCGAAAATCAGGTTGGAAACGCTTGACTTTGGGAGACGTGCTTGAGAACCCCTTGAAAGCCACCGGCCGATCATAGCACAGCCCGGACAAAATCGGAAGAAAAAATCTAGACATCCCGCACACTTACGGTTTATAAGAATGTACATCCACTATTTGTCGGACATGGTAACCGGTCTGCCTTTTCAGCTCTTGATCCGGACAACCAGGTTGCAGGTCACACGGGGGAAATCGAGATTCGAATGACTGGGAGGTCGAACAACAACAGAACCGTCGGCTCCGCAGCACGGCACGTACCGTCTGCCGGGCACTTGCCAGGGCGTTCGGCCTTCAGCCTACGACATGCCTGGTATGCGGCGCCGGTACCCCGGGGCCGCCGTTCGGAGCGTTACTTAAACGTGACGCCGAACATCGAGCGCGTTTGTCCTTTCGGTCTTGAACCGGTTTAGCATGACAGGGACGAAGGCGGCTAGAATCGCAGAAGTACCCGGACTGAAGGATCGACGGCGGGATCTTCGAGGAGAGGAATAGTGATGATTGACAGACAGGCGGCATGGGAGCTGTTGAACCAGTACACCTCGAACGTGAATCTGATCCGGCACGCATTGGCGGTGGAAGCCGCCATGAAGGCTTACGCCGATCGGTTCGGCGAGGACCCGGAACTATGGTCCGTAGCAGGACTTATCCACGACTTCGATTATGAGCGCTTTCCGGAGAAACACCCGCAGAAGGGAGCGGCGATTCTGAAGGAAGCCGGCTATCCCGAGGAGATTGTTGAAGCCGTGCTGGCTCATGCCGATCACACGGGAGTGCCACGGCGAACCAGACTTGCTAAGGCACTCTACGCCGTCGACGAGCTGTGCGGGTTCATTACCGCCGCAACCCTGGTACGTCCCGGGAAACGGGTGGCGGATCTTCCCGTCCGCTCGGTCAAGAAGCGCATGAAGGACAAGGCCTTCGCCCGGGCGGTGGACCGGGACGCGATCCGCCGAGGCGCGGAGGAGTTAGGGGTCGAGCTTGATGAGCATATCGGTGTTGTTGTCGGCGCCATGGCCGGTATCGCAGATCAACTGGGCCTGGACGGCGGCGAGGCGTAACTGAGGGCCGTACCGTAGTTCATCCTGTCATTAGCGCGGGGAGGCGAGTCATCGCTCGTGCATGATCCCGGTATCTTGGACCTCCCCGCTCGACATTCGGCCGCAACTCCGACATGAGAGCAACCTATCGCAGCTCCGGGAGCCATACCTAGGCAGCGGGGGAGCGGCGGGTGCGTAAGGCGTAAATATCGTGGGGACGACGAAGCCGACCCGTCTCCACCTCGTAGACATACCCGCTGATTCGCACGCTTTTCGGTATCAGAGGGCTGTTGCGCAGATAGTCCACTTGGTGGACGGTCGTTTCGTCAATATCCGACTGCATGCGCCATCATCGGGAAAGCTGTTGCCGGCTCAATTTCCACTCAGGCAGAATCGGATCGACCGAGACCTCGTCGAAGGCTTTGCCTGACTTTTCCTCGAGAAGCCGGGTAATCTCCTCACCGGGAGCAGTCAGCATTCCGCACTCAGTGTGAGTGACCACAATAATTTCCTCAGTGTTGAAAAAGTTGGTAGTCAGCGCGGCGCTGCGAAGCACGTCGTTGGTCACCAGACCTCCCGCGTTGCGGAAGACGTGAGCGTCGCCGGGTGCGAGACCGAGAACCTCTTCGACGGGAAGCCGCTCGTCCATGCAGGCCGGCACAAACAGTTTCTTGTTGTTGGGAATTCTTTTCTGTCGACGAAACACCCATTGTTCCCATTCGCGTAACCGCTGTTCGACAACGTTGATGTGACTCATGGTACCTCCTAAAATAGAGTATGTCGATCCAGTTACTACAGTATGCCTCGTCACTGTTTTCGGGTTCTTCGCTCCGATTCGACGCGACTGGATCAGGCGCCGAGCCGGCAGCCGCATGAGCCTTCCGGTTTCGGCTCGGCTTCAGCAAAGGTTGGACAGGGGCGCGGTCTTCAGGTTAGGATGTTTGCGGCGGAAGGTCGCCCTTCCCCTTATTCAGAATTCTTAGAGGAGTTCACCATAGTGTTTTTTCGAGGAAAGACTTCAGGCCTGTCGGGGAAACTGCCCATGCGGCGAAGCGTACAGATAGAGCCGCGCCGCATCATTCGTGTGGGACGAAACGAACCCTGTCCGTGCGGTAGTGGAAAGAAATACAAGCAATGTCACGAAGCCGAAGGCGAGTCTTTCCTTGCGAGACTGGCTCGCGAACGCGACCTTGCCCGCCGCCAGGCTGTGGAGCAGAGCTTGCCCTGGTTTCGTCGGCTCCTGCTGCGGCTGAGCCGTTAACCCTCGCAACACCACGGCAACCGGGGCTGCATGTAGCGCCGCCTCTTCTCCAGCCGACGCTTTCCCGTGTACACTCCGCCGGAATCTGGTGGGTAGAGCTGTGATGCGGGCTTCCTACAGAAGCCGGAAGTGGTCTTCGGGGGGGCACCATCAACGAAGCCTTTGGTCGGGAACACTAATCCAACACGCCACTCGGGGTTTTCCCGCACCGGCTCGATGTACCGGAGCGAAGACCACGTCGAAGCAAAACTCCGACGACTCGTTGACTGCCTGACGACGTCAAGCCGGCGGCCGGGTGCAGCTCCGTACACGGCGCCGGAAAACGCACAGCGCAGAGCTAGATTTCCCCTTTGCCTTCCGAACCGGTTGCATCACCGGGACTGGACTGGCTATGGAAGCGCTTGATCATCTTCCACGCTTCTTCAGGATCGTCGGTGTACTGCACCAACTCCAAGTGCCGATCCTCGATGACCCCTTCGTCCGCCAGGGTCTGCAAGTTCAGAACCTGCACCCAATAGTCTCTTCCGAAAAGAATGATGGGGATCTCCTGCATTCGATTTGTCTGGCGTAAGGTCAGAGCGTCGAACAACTCGTCCAGGGTGCCAAAGCCTCCGGGAAAGATCACCAACGCTTTCGCCCGCATCAAAAAGTGCATTTTGCGGAGCGCAAAGTAGTGAAACTGAAAGCAAAGCCCCGGGGTGATGTAGGGATTCGGCCGCTGCTCAGTCGGTAACGTGATATTCAAACCGACGGAGATGACTCCCGCCTCATACGCACCTCGGTTGGCGGCCTCCATAATCCCGGGGCCGCCGCCGGTCACAATCACGTAGTTGTAAGCCGAGCCGTTTACCGACTCGGACGCCACCAGCCGCGCGAACTGCCGGGCTTTATCGTAATAGTGACTCTTTTCAAGGATCTTTCGCGCGACCTGCACCTCCCGGGCCAAGACCGGATTATTGGGATATGCCGCCAACGCTTCCTCGGCCCGTTCCAGTCGCTTCCGGGCACGCCCGCTCTCCACGATCTGCGTACCCCCGAACACCACCACGGTGGAATTAATGTTCTTTTCCCTGAAAAAGATCTCCGGTTTCAGCAGCTCCAGCTGCATACGAACCGGGCGCAGCTCGTCTCGAGATAGGAACTCCGCGTCTTCTTCCACCAGGCGGTAGCTGGGGGAAGAGAGAATGGCCTGCAAACGTTCTTCCATTGCGGACTTCGTCACATTCGTCTCCTCGTGTCAAGGGTGATCACTTTTGCTCCGATTCCTGTACGGTAAATAAATCGGCAAAATTCCTGAAAACACAAATTAGAGCCTTCTATCGCAAAGAGCCTTGTATCGCAAGGAAGAACAGCATCGCACAGAAAGAACCATATCGGGCGTATACCTGCGAAGAAACGGCCTTCGCCCCCGGCCGGCTCCAAAAATCCGGAAAACACCGAGACAACCCGGCCTGTTGACCCAGCTGCTTTCCCGAGGAACGCTCTCGATTCTCCAAAAGAGCTTCCAGTAGATTCCTCTTAG
>Ga0116188_1001279_pt1 | contig 22126 bp, 6 predicted proteins | sample AD_JPNTR2_MetaG_FD_89807 | JGI IMG/M metagenome (GOLD analysis project Ga0116188, IMG submission 89807) | Active sludge microbial communities of municipal wastewater-treating anaerobic digesters from Japan - AD_JPNTR2_MetaG | ecosystem: Engineered > Bioreactor > Anaerobic > Digestate | place...
AAACATGGACCCAACCGCTTGGCCAACGGCATCAAGCGTTTGCTCCTCTACACTACGGCAGCACCCGCGTTTTGCCACTGATTCACTCGACTTTCTTACGACTTCTTTCCCAATTCACTGTTTTGCATTCCGAAACATCAGGGGCGGCCGGCTTTTGGGCCGAAAAGTTTTCCACAGTGTGGAAAAAATATTTCCACAGCGTGGAAAACCGCGCGCCCGCGGACCCCGGCGGCTGCCCCGGCATTCCGTGGCAGCCGCCTTGGCCTGGATTATGGTTCGCTGTCGCCCGGTATCCCTTCCGTTACCAAAATGACCTGGAAGAAGAGCCGCTGGTCATTACTCGGCACGACATACGTGGTGACAGCCCCGGTCGCCTCAATGGCCAGGCTGACCGGCAAGAACTCGCCACCCATGCTATCCGCCACGGCGATCCGGTATGACCGCCCGGGCACACTGTTCCAGCGCAGTTCCGTGCCGCCCGCCACATGGCTCACGTCCACCACGCGCAGCACGGAATCCGCGTTCAGCGGATCGGTGCCGGCAAGGAATTCCTGCCAGTTGGTGAGGCCGTCGCCATCCGGGTCGGCGTCACGTCCACTGATGGCCGGGTCCAGCAGTTCGGCCGCGGAGAACTGGCCAGCCGCCCAATCTTCATAGGTGTGGCCGGCGCCATCCACGGTCAGCGTGTACGGGCCATAAGTCAACAGTGCGCCGCTCTTTTCGAGTTCCACGATCCGGTAGCGATAGGTCTCGCCCGCAACCGCAGTCGGGTCCACCTGCTCGAAGACGATGGGAGCTACGCCAAAGAGCGGGTAGCGAATCATCTCTTCGCTGATGCGCACCCAGGCGCCGTTCACTTCGCGTTCCAGCCAGAAGCCAGCGGTGTCCCACGACTCGATGGTTTCCCAGCGCACGATGGTCTGGCCGTCGCGCGTGAACGCATCCACATTGCCGATGACTGCCAGCAGAGGGCCGCCACTATAACCGAAGTCATAGACGGTGATCCGGCTGCAGCGGGTCACATTGGCAAAGGTACCGCTGTGCTCGCGCGAATCGTTGGTGCCATCGCCCATATCCACACCGGTCGGCAGGTAGCCATCATCCACCAGCACGTCTTGAGTGCCATCCACCGAGATGGTGAACCGGATCCGGTCTGGGGTGGCTGCCGGATCGTTGGTGGTACTGCCCGCGTAGCGCGCATCCAACAGCAGATTGCCGAACAGGTAGTATCCCGTGGAATCCGTCAGGGTTTCCATGTTGATGACACTTCCATCCGGGTATTCCAAGGCCAGGCGCACGCGGACGTTCGCCAAGCCCGGCTCGCCGCCGTCCTGGATACCGTTGCCATTGATGTCGTACCAGACGTAGTCGCCCACTTCCGCGATCACAAGGTAGTAGCCGAAGTCGGCCGTAGTGTTGATTTCACCACCGGCCACCGAGACGGTGTAGGGATCGGTCTTGCTGTGGTTGTCTGCATTCTGATCCGGGCCGAGGCTGTGCCACCAGCCCAAGAGGATATTGGCGGTATCCACCACATCCACCGTGTAGGTACCGTCCGGCAGACCCTCGAAGAGGAAGTCGCCGTCCGCATCCGTGAAGGCCTTGCCCACCACGTTGCCGTTGCTGTCGCGCAGGACTACGCCCACGCCCGCCATACGGTACGGCTCGCCCGGATCGAGAATGCCATCCGCGTTGCAATCGCGCCAGATGGTACCGCCGATCGCGTTGGGAATATCGGTCACATAGCCGAAGTCTTGATCGAGGTTGATCTCTCCTTGGTCCAGATCATAGACCGACCGGCTGTCGCCCGGATTCGGCGTGTCCGGGTCCACTGTGTTGACCAGTCCCGCGCCGCCGTTGGGCAGCGTGGTGGTGTCCACCACGATTTCATAACGACCGGCATCCAGCCCGCCGAACCAGTAGTTGCCGTTGGCATCGGTGACCGTAGTCGCCAGCAGGTTGCCCTCGTCGTCATAGAGGCGCACCGTGACGCCTTGAATGCCTTCGCCCGGGCCGGGCAGGCCGTCGTTGTCCCGATCGAGGAAGACTGTGTCGCCGATCAAGCCCTTGAGCGGCTCGTGACCATCCGGCGTGTAGCCGTGGTCTTGCAGCAGATCGTCATGGATGCCGTCCAGTGTGGTGGTGCTGCGGCTGTCCATGCCACCATCCGGGTCACCCGTCTGCACCAAGCCATTGAGCACGTTGTCCGTATCGTTGACCCAGACCGTGTAGGTGCCCGCGGGCAGGTCAGTGAACAGATAGTTGTTGGTCGCCGAGTGATCGCCCGTGGTTACTGTGCTGGCAATCACATTGCCGAGACTATCCAGCAGCACAACAGTGACGCCCGGAATGGCATAATCACCGTCCGCAGGGTTGAACACGCCGTCCGCGTTGGCGTCGAAGTAGATCAGGTCGCCGAGGTTGCTCAGCGGCGCCGGCGGCACATAGCCGAAGTCGGCGTTCACGAACACATCGCCCGGCGCCAGCACGATGGGCGTGGTGGTTTGGTTGTCACCCGCCTGGCTGGGATTGGTCGAGGCATCGGCGCCGAAGTGGTCCGGATCGCCTGTTTGGACATAGCCCGGCGGCAAGGTGGTGGTGTCCACCCGCACCACGTAAGCATTAGGCGGCAGATTCGGGAAGATGTAGAAACCGGAAGCATCCGTCGTGGTGGTCGCCACCAGCGTCGTGTAAGATCCGGTGCCATCATCAACGTAGAGGTTCAGCACGACATCAGGAATGCCGATTTCGCCCGGGTCCTGCACGCCGTCCGAGTCGGTATCCACCCAGACACGGTCGCCGATGGAGCCCAGAATCACGTCATCCGGATTCCAGTTATAACCGAAGTCAATCCGGCGCTCATCGTCGCCCGACTGCAGCGTGACCGGCGTAATGCTGTCGCGGTTGCCGTCGAAGTCATAGGTCGGGTTGGCCGCCAACTGCGGCGGCAGACTGGAGAGGTCCACCCGCACGGTATAATCACCCGGCGGTAGATCAGTGAACAGGTACAACCCGTTCAGATCCGTCACGGTCGTGGCAATCACCACGTTGTTGCTGTCAAGCAGCTCCACGCGCACGTTCGGGATGCCCGCTTCGCCGGCATCCTGCACGCCGTCCCAGTTTTCATCGAGCCAGACGTAGTCGCCCACCGAGGCCGGGCGGTAGAAGCCCGCATCCCACGTCAGGTCTTCCTGGCCGCTCGTCAGCGTGATGGTCGTTGTCTGCCCGGAGGTCGGATCGGCGTCGCTGTCTACGGCGTCATCGTTGCCCCGATCCTGCGGCGATGGCTTGTAGCCGCTCGGCCGCTGGAAGTGAACGGTGTAATCGCCCGGCACCAGGTCTTCAAAGATATAGTTGCCGTTCACGTCCGTGACGGTTGTCGCCACCACGCTGCCGTTTGTGCCAAACAGTGTCACCTTCACACCCGGGATACCCGGCTCGCCGGCATCCTGGATGCCGTCGCCGTTCAAGTCCTCCCAGACCAAGTCGCCCAAGCTGGCCGGCAAATACATGCCCGCGTCCAGCGTCGGGTTGTGCTCACCCGACTGCAGGGTGACCGGCGCCGTCAGCCCCGTCGTGCGGTCGGCATCGCTGTCCACGGTGTCGTCGCCGCCCTGGTCCTGCAGGGTGATGGCGTAGCCCGCCGGCGGCGTGAAGCCGACGAAATACGTGCCGGGCACTAGGTCGGTGAACTCATAGAAGCCGGTGGGATCGGTCGTGGTGGTATCCACCACGTTGGAAGCGGCATCATACAGCGTGACCAGCACGCCGCCAATTCCCACCTCGGTGCCGTCTTGGATACCGTTGCCGTTGTCATCCAGCCAGACGTAGTCGCCCAAGCTGGCCGGCTGGTACAAGCCGCCATCCCAAGTCGGATCGTTTTGGCCGCTCACCAGCGTGATCGTGGTGGTTTGGCCCGTCACCGGGTTAATGTCGCTGTCAACCGTGTTGTCGGAGCCCTGATCCTGCGGGCTGATCTGCCACCCCGCCGGCGGCGTCACGACCACGTAGTAGTCGCCCGGAATCAAATCGGTGAACTCGTAGTAGCCGTTGGCGTCCGTATTGGTGGTGGCCACCAGGTTGCTATTCACGTCATAGAGCCTGACCACCACATTGGAAATGCCCGGCTCGCCGGCGTCCTGAATGCCGTCCGCGTTCAGGTCTTCCCAAATGAAGTCGCCCAAGCTGGCCGGCAGATACAGGCCGGCGTCCCAAGTCATGTCGTTTTCACCCGGCGAAAGCACGGTCGGCACCGTCAGGCCGGTGATCCGATCCACGTCGCTGTCCACGGCGTCATCCCCGCCCTGATCCTGCAGAGTGAATTCATAACCCACAGGTTTGTCGAAGCCGAGGAAATACGTGCCGGGCACCAGGTTCGTGAAGATGTAGGCGCCGTTGACATCCGTCGTGGTGGTGCCCACCACATTTGTATTTTCGTCGTACAGCGTGACCACCACGCCCGGCATGCCGGTTTCGGAGCCGCCGTCCTGCAGGCCGTTGCCATTCACATCCAGCCAAACGAAGTCACCGATGCTGGCGGGAATATCCACTTCGTACGGTGCCGGATTGGTCTGCGGCGGCACTGGCGGATAGTTGGAAGGCGTCGTCGGCCAAGTCGCCACCCAGTTGGTATGGACTTCAGTCGTTTCCGCCACCGCGGTGAAGGTCGCCACAATCGAGGTGGTCGCGCCCACCGGCAACGGGCCAATGTCCGCCCAGTTGATCGTGCCATCGTTGACATTGTCATCCGAAGCGGGCACCGACGAAACATAGGCCAGGTAATTGGTCTCATAGGTGTCTTCCACCGGCACGGTCACCAATTCCGCCTCGCCGGTATTTTCGACCGTAATCTGGAAGACGACTGCTTCGCCGATGATGGCCGGGCGATTCGATGGGCTAATCCGTTCCTTCACCAGCGTGTAGGAAGCCGACACGATTTCGTACGGCGCGTCGTTGGTCTGCGGCGGCAGCGGCGGTGTGTTGGTCGTGGTCGGCGATGCCACCACGATGTTGGTGCGCGACTGGTTGGTCGTCGTAGCCGCCGCGGTGAAGGTCGCCACAATCGAGGTGGTCGCGCCCACCGGCAACGGGCCAATGTCCGCCCAGTTGATCGTGCCATCGTTATTGTTGTCGTCCGAGGCCGGTGTCGAGGAAACGTAGCTCAAGAACGCTGTCTCATAGGTGTCCACCACTGGCACGGTCACCAAGTCCACCTGGCCCGTATTGACCACCGTGATGGTGAACACAACTTCCTCGCCAATCTGCGCGGCGCGGCCCGCGGGGCTGGTGCGCGTCTTCTCCAGCGTGTAGCCGGCATGGCGCACTTCCACCGGCGCCTCGTTGATCTTGGGCTTCAGCGGGATGCCATTCGTGGTGAATGGCGCGGTCGTCACCCAGTTGGTCGTGTCGCTTGGGAACGTGCTTTCGATGGCCGTAAACCGGGCGGTCACTGTAGCCGTGCCACCTATCGCGATCGGGCCAATATCAGCCCAGTGGATGCTGCCCACACCCGTGCTGGTTTCCGCCGGCACCGCTGATTGGAAACTCAGATAAGTCGCGTCATAGGTGTCATCCAGCGGCACCAAGCCAAGGCCCACGTCGCCCGTGTTCGCCACCTCGATGGTGAAGGTGACGGTCTCGCCAACCATCGCCGGGCGGCCCAACGGGCTGATCAGCGTCTTGGTCAACGTGTATTCCGGCAGCGGCAGTTCATCCTCATCCTCCACCGGCGGATAGTCGCGCTCGTCTGGGTCGTCGCCGTCCTTTGAGCTGTACACCGTCACGGTGGCGAGGTTGGTCACCGGGCTCGGGGCATCGGGGATCAATGTCGCGCGGAACACGATTTCGATCGCCTCGCCCGCCGGAATCGCATTGGTCGGCTGGTCCGAGAGCGGATCGCTCGCGATCGTCACCGTCGCGTCGTCCGGGTTGCCCGTGAAGCTGAAGGTGAAGCCATCTGGAATGGTCACAGCCGTAATCGTGTCGGTATCCCACCAGTTGGTGGTCAGCACGTCCTGAATTTCCACGTCGAATGCCGTCGCCAAACCGCTGTTGGTGACCACCAGCTTGATTTCGACCACATCCAGCCCGATCAGCTCCATGGTCTTTTCAATCGCCAAGTCCGGCTCGATCACTTCCACCGGCACATCCGGGGTCTCGTCTTCCGGATCCTTGCCGTCATACGACACATTGGCCCGGTTGTTCAGCACCGTCTGCGCTCCGGCCACCTTGCCGGTGTTGGAACCCACATCCAGCGTCAACAGGGTCAAGGTAATCGTGAAGGAGTTGTCGCTCGGGTCGTTGTTGTCGTCCACGACCGTGTTGCCCTCGAAGAGGATGGTGATGTCGCCACCCGAGCCGCCCGGCGTCGTCACTACCGGCGGCAGCGGCAGCGTGCCGCCGAAGCCGTTGGTGTCCACCGAGACACTGCCCGCCACGTACTCCATGCCCGCCGGCACCAGGTCCACTACCGTCAGGTTCGTGATCGTGGCCTCCGGCAGGGTCACCGTCAGGCGGTAGGTCGCGGTCTCGCCGATCTGCACATCGCTGCCCGTCGAATCCGCCGGGCCGTTCTCCGAGGTGCCGGTCAGCACCTTGGCAATGCTCATCTTGGGCGTGTCGAAGTCGTCCTCATCGTCTTCGGTATATTCGCGCTCCTCCGAAGTCGGCGGCGTGCCATCAATCGTATCGGCGCGCAAACTGACCGTGTTGGTGTAGCCGCTGTTCGGTTCGACCGCCTGCGACGCGTGCACCGTGAAGACGAACTCAAGGCTCTCGCCCACTTCCAGTGAATTGGTCGGCTGGCTGCTGGCCGGATCCGATGAATAGGTCACCGTCAGCGTGCCTGCACCCGGCGTGGTGGCAAAGACAAACCCGGCCGGCATGCTGACATTCGTCACGCTCGCCAGATTGAAGATATCCTCGCTCAGTACGTCGCTGATCACGAGGTCATAGGCGGTGGCGGTGCCGCTGTTGGTGGCCACCAGCGTGATGGTGATTTCATCGCCCGCATCCACGCCGTTGGTCGGGGACACCGTCTTGAAGATCGCAATGTCCGGCTCCACGGCCGTCACCGGCGGGCCGTCAATTTCCGCCGGCGGATTCGGGTTGCCGGTAAAGGTGACGGTGGCCTTGTTGGTCAACACGGTCTGCGGAGGCAAGCCCGAGTTGGCGGGCAGGTCCATCATCACCGCCTGCATCGTCACGCGCAGGACATTGGCCGTGTGGCTATGGTTGGTGGAGGCCGTGATCACGCTGTTCCCTTGCCAGATCATCACCACGTTTTCGCCGCTGGCACCCAAAACGCCGACATTCGGCGTGACCGTAAAGGCGCCCATGGCTCCACTCACCTCGGAGGCATCCACCGTCGCCGAGCCCACCACATACGCCATGCCTGCCGGCATCACATCGGTGATGGTCAGGTCGGGAATGACGCCTTCCGGCAGATTCACCTTGATCTCATACGTCGCCACTTCACCGATTTGCAGGTTATTCCCCGTGGAATCCACCGGCCCTGTTTCGCTGGTGGCAATGAGCGCCTTGGTGGGATGGAAATCATCGGACGTGAACTGATCTTCGTCCTCGTCGTCGGTGTCCCGCTGTTCGTTCTTAGGGCCGGGGCCGTCAATCGAGTCGCCCTTCACCGTGGCAGTGTTGGTCACCACGGAGTTCGGCGGCAAGCCGGCGCCCGTGTGCACGTCAAAGGTAAAGGTCAAGGTTTCACCGGCTTCAATCGTGTTCGTACCCGTCGGCGCAAACTCGTAGGACTTGAAGCGCAGGATATCGCCATCCACCTCGTGCACGAAGCCCGTCGGCACGATGACATTGGCCAGCGTCGAAATATCGAAATACGGCAGCGCCAGCTCGTCTTCAATCACCACATCATAGGCCGTGCCCGTGCCACTGTTGGTCACCACCAGCGTCACGGAAATGATGTCGCCCGCGTCCACGTGAACATGGGGCGACAGGCTCTTGGTGATCTCAAGTTTTGGTTCGATCACGGTAGTGGTCACCACGGCGGAGGTCACGGTATTCCCCGGGTTACCCTGATAGGTCAGCGTGGCATGGTTGGTGTGCACCGTCGGGTTCGGGCCCAGCCCGTTGTTCACCGAGTTGCTGCGCACCAGATAGTCCGCCAGAATGTAGAACGTGTTGTTCGTTGTATTGTTGTCGCCCGTTACGACCACGTTGGTGAACCCGAAGGTGATGGCCTGGCCCAGTGGCGCTAGATCGCCCAACGCCCCGGATGGGTTCTCCGTGAAGTTGCCAGTGTTCCCCGCAAACGCGGCATTCGGGCCCCACGCACCGGTGTCCAGTCTTGCCGACCCGTAGATATAGGCCAAACCGTTATTGGACACATGGTCCACCACGCTTAAGTTCGTGATGGTGGATTCCGGCATGGTGATGCCGATGCGGTAGGTCACCACTTCGCCGATCTGCACAAACGAACCGGTCGAGTCCGGCGGATCGTCCGTCTCGCTGGTCGCTTCCAGAATCTTGCTGACGCTCATGCCCGGTATGCCGTGCGGCACCATGTTCGTCGCGCCATCCTGGCGGTCCTTGATGCCGGTGGGCACATCGTTCGAGATCGTCGAACTCTGCGGAATCGTCACCGTGTTCTGATAAACCTGGTTCGGACGAACCGTCTGCGCCAGGTTGATGCTGAACTGAGCGCTAACGCCCGTTCCCGGTGCCAATCCCACGCCCTCGTTCGCGGACAGCTCATAGAGGCCGTAGGTGCCGTGATTCTGCCAATTCAGCGTCCAGCCCGGCGGTGTGGAGAGAGATGTGAACGACGTCACGTCATACACCGAATTGGTCAAGTAGTCCCGCACCACCACCTTGTAGGCATTGGCAAGAGCGTTCACATGGTTCGAGGCCACAATTGTGAAGGTAATCGGGTCGCCCGCATCGCCCTCTAACGGTGTACGGCTCTTACTCACGCGGATGTCATGCTCCACAATCCGATGCACCGGCCCCGTCGCGCCCAGCGTGGTCGTGCCGTCCGTCACGCTCACCACATTGCTGCCCATGCGCGGATTCGGCCTCAGCCCCGCGTTATAGGGCATATCCAGCGCCACGAATTCCATCCGCAGCAGGAAGTAGTCGTTGGTCGCGTTGCCATCCGCCGCGTTGGTGATGGCCGGGAACGTGAAGGTGATCGCCCGCCCGGAGCCGTTCGTATCCACCGACGAGGCCGGCGATGGATCCGGATCCGTCACCACCACATTGGCTTCCACAAATTGCGGTCCGCCCGCCGGGATTTCAAACTCATATCCCTTGCCCGGATACGCCAGCGCGGCGTCCGGGTTGGTGCCCACGAAGTCAATGCCTACCGGCACCGTATCCGTCAGCACGAGGTTCGTCACCACACCCTGCGGCATGTCCACGCGGATTTGGTAAATAAACCGCTCGCCGATCGTCCAGTCATTGCTGGTTGCATAATCATGGGTGTTCTGCTGGCTTGACGAGACGAACGTCTTGTTGATTCCGCGCAAATCCTCAAAGTTCAATACTTCCGGATCGTCCGTGTAGTAGTCGTTCAACCCGCCGGGGCCGTCCGAGCCGTCACGTTCGTTGCCGTTCTTGGAGCCGGAATCCAACGATTCATACGTCGCCACCGAAATGTTGGTTGCGGTTGAACCGATGATCTGGTCCTGCACCAGTACCGTAAAGACGATCGCGATCGGCGGGGCATTCGTCTTGAACTCCGCCAGGGCCGGCAAGTCCGTGCTATCCACCGTAATGCTCTGCCCCAACACCTGGCCGCTCGCGGGCGTCACCCACGTATTGAACTGAAGGCCCGCCGGCAACACGTCCGTGAACACCACGCTATAGGCGCTGGTGCGGCTCAAGTCCGTGTGCTCAATGATATTGGTAAACGTGATGATGTCACCGGCTTGAATGTTGCTGGTCTTGTCCGCCACCTTGGTAATCTTCAGGTTGGGCTCCAGCACTTCCACCTCGGTCGAGGCTTCCGGCGCCGAGTTGGTCACGCCATCCACCTCAAAGTGGGTCGTGGCCACGTTGGTGATCACCACCCCGTCCTGCACGAACATCATGTTCGACACCACCACGGGGATATCGAGCGTGATGCTTGACGGCACGCTGAACGCCGTTGGCGCCAGCGTGAACACGCCGGTGCCGGCACCCCAGCTCCCGCCCGTGATGCCGCCTGAAGTCGCCGCCACCGTCGGCGTGCCGAAGTGCAGCCCCAGCGGCAGCGAATCGGAAATGGTGACATTGGTGAACGTACCGCCAAAGTAGAACGCCTCGATGCGGTAGATCAGATCTTCGCCCACGCGCGCGTCGCGCTCGGTGCCCGCCGCCGACGCCGGCTCTTCATCGTAGCGCACGGTCTTGGTCAGCTCCAGGCCCGCGGCCGCAAAGCTGTCCTGATCAAACGAGTAATACTGCCCGTTCACCGGCCCCAGCGTGCTCCCCTGCATGGTATTGGCCAGCGGGTTGCCGCCCAGCGTATTAGTGAAGGTGCAACTCGGGGTGATGGCGCTATTGCCGCAATCGCCCACCACTTCGGCCAGCGCGGTCAGGGCGCCGCCGTTCGTCGTGGCTTGCGCGGTAAAGTTGATTTCGATGATGTCGTTGATCGGATTCAGGATCACGCCGGGGAAGTTGAACAGGAGGTTCGTGTCCCCCACCTGGTCCATCGTCATGGCGTTCGCCCCGGACGAGACGATGTTACTCGACACATACGTGACATTCGTCCACCCCTCACCCAGCAACACCCGCACGTAAATGCCATCGGCATTCACGGTTTCGGAATCGTTGATGACGGTGACCTTGAAGTTGACCACTTCGCCGTTGGTCACAATCAGGCTGTTGGGCTGCAAATCAATGTCCAGGTCCGGAATGTCCGGATAGGTGCTGGTACTCCCCGTGACCTCGCCGGGGTTATGGCACAGGTCGGTATACGTCACAAGGTTGCTGGTGCCCAGAAGGCTCGGCACCCCCTGTTCCGGATCCTCGAAATCGAGGTCGGTCGGGTCGGCGAGGCAGTCGAGGTTTTCGCCCGTGCTGCGCAGCGTCCATGTCACCACAAATCCGCTGTTTTTGCCCAAGTCGAGGTTGTCAATGCCATCCCCGGCATCGTCCTTGGCGTCCGTCGCGCCGCTGCTGGCCTTGGTACTGAAATCAATGTGCGCGACCGAGCCATGGGGAGTACCGCTATAACTCACAATGAGCTCGGCACTGCTGGCGTTGAACTCACCCGTCACCGAAGCGCCCGTGAAGACGTAACCCGCCGGCGCCCACTCCGTGTAATTGAAGAGGAAGGCCGTCGAAGCGCCGCTATTCGTCACCAGCACCGTCTTGGTGCCGCCGCAGGTGTCCAGCACCAATTCGCCATCCACCCCCGGCGGTTGCAGCCGCGGGGAGGTGACGATGGACGCGTTGGCCGTGATCTGGATGCAGGCATCCGCCGCCGAGCAACCATAATCCAGCGTGGCTTGATTGATGACGGAAGCTTCGCAAGCCACCACCTTTGCCGTCACCAGTATCGTGATGGGGCCTTCGTTCAAGGCAAACGGCGGCAGGCCATCGCCGATTTGGGCCAACAGGTTGGTGGCGCTCCACTCCAGGGTTTGGCCGCCGGGCCCCGCACCCGTCACGCTGTCCGGTAGGACCGAAGCGCCCACATAATCCATTGCGGACGGCAACACATCGGTCAGCTTGAGGTACGGCACCGGCGCAGCCGAGTTGGGATCGTGGCTGATCGTGATGGTGTACACCACTTCCTCATCCGCATCGGCCACGGGCATGGAAGCGGTTTTGGTCATCACCAAAAGCGGCTCCTTGGGGGCCAGCACCGACACGATTTCGCGGTTGGTCAAAATATTGTCGCACAAATCCGTATAAACGCCTTCGGCGATGAACCGGTTGTCACCGCTTACTGCTTCGCAGCCCAAGGCCACGTTGTAATGGATGGCCACTTCATTGGTGGGCGGCATGGCCGCCAGCAGCGGGATCAAGGACGAATCCCAAACCAGCGGGTCGCCGGGCAATCCGCTGCCGCTGGGATCGCTAATCGGGGCCAGCGCGCCGCCATTGATGCTCACCTGCGAGCTGCCACCCACATAGCTGATGCCCGCCGGCAGGGTTTGGCGGGTAATCACGTCATAATCCACAGTTAAGCCGCTGTTGCGCACGCTGTACACCACCAGGCTGGTGCCGCATAGCTCGTTCGTCACCGGGAACGTTGCCCGGGTCACCAGCGAACCGGAGATGCTTTCATAGCCGGCAGTGTCCCATGGCGTCACTTGGCATTCACCACCATAGCAGCCATACGACGCGCGCAGATTAAGCTCCGTCAACGGGGCGCAGTAATCCACGTTGTTGGTCACCCAGAACTCAAAGACTTGCCGGGGCGGCAAATCGTCAATGCTGCCGTCGCCGTCCATGTCTTGCAGCGGCCCGAAGGCCTGGTTGATCGTGTGGAAGTCCCAGACCACATTGGTCGCCGTCACGGTTGAAGGCGAAATCTGCGCGCCGGCAAACGAGACGTTGGGCGGCAGGGCGATTTCCACGCGCAAGTTGTTGGCCTCTATCGCACAGGTGTTCATCACGAGGATTTTGTTGACGATCTGCGTGTCAACCAGGAATTGCATTTCAGGTTGCAAGTTGACGAACAGCACCGGCGTGCCGAACAGCGGCGGCCCGTTGATGCCGGACTCGGCCACCCGCGCCGGTGGATCTTGGCCGAGACTGCAATTGTCGTTATAGCGCACTTCCGCCCGGTGCTGGGCACTGGTGTCGTTCGTGCAGCCCATGTGAATCTTGTAGGTAATGGACATGTTGGCATAGTTGTTGGTGCCCACATCGCCCAAGTGCCATGTCCATTGGTAGCCGGAAGGACTGATCGTCGGATCGCTGGCGGTAATCGGATTGCCCGCCGGATCCACAATGTTGTGGAACACGGTAGAACCCGGTTCATAATGGAAAGCGGAGAAGTTGTTGCCGTCATAATCCAAGTCCAGCGTCACCACCACATCCCGGACCGGATAGAGCGTGTCGCCATCCAAGGGTAGAATCGCCAGATCAATCTCTCCATCCGTCGTGGCGCAAGCGCCCGCAATCATGACCGGCTTGAGGGTAATGGCCATGCGCCCGGCGCCATTCAGCCAACTGACAATGTCTTCCTCCGTTCCGCATTGCGGCGTGGAAAGATACGAATAATCATACTGCCGGCCGGCGGAGGCTGACGCCACCTGATAAATGACGCGGAGGTTGCTGGTCACCGAGGCCATGTCGGGATAGGGCGAGCCGTTCAAACCGCTCAGGCCAATTGTCATCCCGGAGGCGTTGGTCGAGATCGCCACATAACTAGTGACATCCGTCGAATCAATCCATACCCGGACCGCATTGGTGTCTGTCCAGCCGTTCTCCGCCAAATCGGCAAAGAAAGTCACTCCCGTCCAGTCCGTCAGGGAACCGGTGAACGAGCTGAAAACGTGGGTGATGATGACATCTTCACAAACTTCCGCCTCGGTCGTGGAGATGAACTTGGCACTGCTAAAGCTGCACGCGTTTGTTTCGCAACCGATGCCGGCACGCACTTGGACGGGGTACCGCTCTCCCGAACCGTTCACGGTCCGTTCACAGCCCTTGCAATCGGTGTAGGTCGTCGCGTAAATCGTGTTGTATACGATCGCCCGCGGCCCGCCGCAATGCTCCAAGATCCCCATGTCGAAGTTGGCCGACCAGGTGCCCGAACCGCTCAATCCGCTCACGGTCCAGACCACGCTGGTACTGGTCAACGTGCCTCCGCCCGTGATGTTTTGCGGCGCGGTCAGGTTGGTGTGCGCCGGGAATACGTCCGTCACCGTAATGGTTTCGCTTCCCGTGAAATTGGTGTACGACAGGCGAACCGTCACCGGAATGCTGCCGTCGTCGCCGGAAACACTCGTTGGCATGATCTTGGTGACCGATGCCGAGGGTGGGTTGATCACCCGCGCCAAACTCACACCGATCGGGCCCGTGAACGGCGTACCGCAGGCATCCTCATAATAGGGCCGGAAGTAAAGGTAAAACTCGTTGGTGGAAATCGGGCAGCCGCCCGCGTTGACCCGGAACGTCACCGATGTCGCCGTGCCGGCAGGCAGCGGGTCAAAGTGGAGAACGTTGCTAATCACGTTGTCGCCTGTCAAAGACCAGCCCGGCGGCATGACCGGCGTGCCCGTCATGTTGTACGCCGTGCCCACCTCGGCGCCGGAGGCATTCGTGATATACAGCGTCACCTCGGTGCCCGCGCAATAGTCCACCAAAATGGGCGAGGGATCCATTGCGTAGGAAATGCTCGGGAAGCGGTCGAGAAAACGAATGCCCGCCGTGGCCGTCTCGTTCTCCAACGAGGTGTCTTCGCAAATCTCATTGGCCAACACTTGCAGGTTCTGGCAACCCCACTTGGCATCGGCCTGGTTGAACAGCCCCTTGCATGCCACCACTTGCGCCGTCACCACAATGTCCACATAAGCGCCCGGCGCCAAGCTAGCCAGTGCCGGGATCACCGTGGAGTCCCACACCGCATTGGAGACAGTTGCATTGGCTGGTGTGGGGTCAAAGCCGGTGAAAGCGAGCCCGTGGCCCAACCGGTCAGACGCAACAACATTTTGTGCCGTGCCAAAGCCTTCGTTGGCAATCCGCACCGTCCACACCACTTCATCCCCCTCCCCCGCTTCCTGCATGATCGGGGTCTTGGTGACCACCAGGTCCGGGATGTTCACCGTCAAAAATGCCGACCCCGTGGCATTGGTGGCGGTGCCGATGGGTTGCTCAAAGCCCGCCCGCGCAAACAACTGGCCTGATACTGCCGCGCAATTGATTTCCACCGCATAGACAATGGTAATCTCCGCGCCACTGGACAATCCCTGCGGCAGATTCCCCGATCCAGGATTGGGCGTGGGCTGATCTCGCCAGTCATTGCGCCGGTTGGTATCGTTATTGGCCGGACTGCGTTCCAAGGAATGCCCGGCACCCACGCCCGGCACCGCCGGATTGAAAGCCGCCGTGGAGCCACCATACGAAACGGAGTCCACCGGCCCCATAGTACTAATCAGGAATACCCCATCGCCCGGGACCACGTTCAACCCGGAACCAATCTTCCCATCCGCCACCTCATAAACTTGCCCCGTATAGGCTGGGTGGTCCGCCAAAAATGCATTCGTCCGCCCGGCAATGATCACAAACTCTCCCGGGGCGATCGTGAAGGTCGGCAGCAGGTCCAACTGCCCCGGATTCGCATCGCCCACCTGCCAGCCATTCAGCGTCACTGGATTCGGCGTCGGATTATAAATCTCAAACCACTCGTGATCCTCTTTGGTCCCCGGCCCCGTATAATTATAGAAAACTTCCGTAATCAGCAGATGGTCCACATCGGACGGCGTCACCACCGACGAAAAATCCCAGACCAGATCTTGGCCGTTGACCGTCGGGTCCGCCGCCGCGCCATTCAACACTACCCCGCTTGGCAGGGTCACCTCGGACAGTCCCGGCACATAGGCCCAATTGGCCGATGGCAGCACATTGGTGATGAACAAATTATTGAGCGTGGGCCCGTTGTTGCGGAAAGTGTTGGTGAAATACACTAACCCGCAACTGTCCGCCATCGGCGCCCCGGCCAGTATGTTGGACACTTGAGCCGACGCCGTCAGCGTGCCCAAGCTCAGCAACAAGCCCAAGCTTCCCAAAAGCCAGCCGCTGCGCGTCCGCTTGCCGTTCGTCGTTTCTGCTGTTTTCATATCCGGTCTCCTCGGAGTCATCACCTTTTTAAAACGCCAAAAAACCGCCCAGTTCCACCCTGCTTTTCCAAGGTGGAACCGCGCAAAACTTCACTTGTCTTTTCGCCGGAAGAAACGCTTGACCCCACAAAATACAAGGCGTGTTGTGCGATTAGGCAGCCTTGGGGGAACCAAACAAACTTCCGGTGAATGGGTGAACTGATGACTCATCTGCCCCCCCGATGCAAACGAAAACAGCATTTTTTTTCTAATTTTTTCCGAAACCGCTGTTTTTCTTTCCGAAACGCCCCCCCTCCCCGGCCTCACTGCGGCCGGCTACAATAAGACAGGAAATCCAACATCCCGCCGCCGGTATAACGGCTGCCTCCAAGAGCGTGGCTGTTGCTGTAGCCGCGGGCGGTGACCGCAGGGATTTTTTCAGCCCCCCCCCCCGCTGGAGGGGATCAGCGGAACCAGGATTTCAGCCAAGGATGCCGCAGCAACCGCAGCGGGCGCAACAACGCGTAGGCCGGCTCCAAAGCATGCGGTAATGGACACCCCTCCAAATCGCCCAAAGTCGGGGTGAACACCCACCCGGTCATCATTCGTACCTTCTGCCGCCATGCATCCTGCGCGGCGCGCTCGTAGCGCAGGCGGGCCATCATCGGCATCCGTTCGGTCGCCGCGGGGCAGGCCATCACCGCAGCCCCCGCCGCCAACGCCAGCACGCGGGGCCGGCTCGCCAGTGTGGCGGCATCGTCGCTTAATTCAATGCCCACCAAGTCTGCCGCCAACCGCAAGCCCAGCCCCAGCACGACGGTTTGCGCCCGCCGCCGTGCCACAACACACGCCTCCGCTCGTTCCGCCGGCGATAACTTCTGCCAAATGGCCGCGGTATCCATCACCCACGAAAGCCGATCCCATCCGTGGTGCGCGCCGTGCCGACAGCCGAACAGCAACGCATCCACCGGGTGCAGCGTGGACACGACCACCCCGCCGATATTCAACTGCACGCGGCGATTCCACATCTCCCGTGCAGCCCGGCGGCTGGGCCCCAATGACGCCCAACCATGCGCCACCTCCACCAACCGCCCTCGTTCCGGGTGCCGGAACGAAGCCTCGATCCCCGCGCGTCGCGCCGCCGCAGCCACCCGTTCCGTCAGCGGCGGCGACCGCTCGAATCCCGCGGCCCGCAACGCTACGGCGGCGTTCGCCGCGTGCGTCGCCGGCACCCAGAGGTCCACGTCGTCACTCACCCGCCATTCTTCGGCTGCATAGGCCTGTCGAGCCAACGCCGGGCCTTTCAGAATCAAAAACTCCACCCCCGCCCCCGCCAGAATATCCGCCACCAATGCCACTTCGCGGTCCAGCACCACCATGTGCTGCGCCAACGACAGCACTCGCCGCCGAAATGCTCCCCGCTGCTCAGCGGCCAGACCCGCCGCGCAAAGTGGCACCACACGATGCCGCTCCGCCATGGCCAGCAAATCCTCCGGTCTCCCCCCCGGCGATAATTCAACTTGGCCCAAGTTGCCGTGCAATGCCGCCGCGCAACACCGCCGTAAATCAGCGAACGTCTGGAGTGGTTCAACCATGCCGCTGCCGCCACTGCAAAATGAGCCGGTTCAACCGACGCCGCGCCGGATGGATCAGCAAAAAGAGCCAGCGCCGCCAAAGCGGCAGCGCCATGACGCCGGCAACCGCCGCCAGCGGCACCAGTTCCGGTGGCCCCCATTCTGCGTCGCCCCGACATGCCACCACGCCATCCGCTGTCGGCGGTTGCACCACGCGGTGCAGCACGGGCTCTTGTTCGTTGCGCCAGAACAGGGCGATATCGCCCCGGCGCAACTGCCGGCCCGCCAGCGGGGCCACCATTACTTTTTGCCCCTCGCGCAACCACGGCAGCATACTCGGCCCCCGCACCCGAAATGCCACCGCCTGCCCCCTCGCCAAAGTCTCGCGCAGCACCGCCGTAAACAACGCCTGGTCCTCTCTCTTCAAATGGGAGCAGTCCTTTGATTTAAGGTTCTTGTTTCCGGCCCCGGCTATTCCGTGCGCCGGCACCGCGCCAGCGGCGTGTTGATCCCCGGCATTGTGCTGGTTTGCAGATGTCATGACACTATTCGCGCGGGCAACCGCCGCGGCATCAGGCTTGCCGCAGTTTGGTCGGGGCGGCGGGATTTGAACCCGCGACATCAAGGTCCCAAACCTTGCGCTCTACCAGGCTGAGCCACGCCCCGTCAATCGGCGGGCACTTTTGCCCAAAAGCCGCGTGCCGTCAAAGCAAAACCGCCGGAATCCGAACACAGTCCGGATCAGGGTTGGAAACGGAAGTTGACGAACTGCCACGGATCGCTGGTGTCAGGGGTGGCCTCGTGATTTTCGGCAAAGAAAACACGGTGGCGTTGCAGGGGCGACCAAGTGGAATGCTGGGAGACCAGCTGGCCCAGATAGGGTGCGGCATGGCGCAAGATTTCCTCGTGCGGCAGGTCCTCGGGCAAGTGAATGCCGCGGTCAGGGTTGGCAATGGCCCACAGCACGGCGGCCAGCATTCCCGCGGCCACTTGGACGGCTGTGGCGTTGGAATGCGGCACTTTCTTGCGGGCTTCCGCTGCGGAAAGGATGGAGCCCGTCCACCACGCCTGGAACTTGGGCCCCATGAGTAGCGCGCCCATCCGGTCGTCACCTTCGCTGATTTCGTCGGTGATGATCCGCTTGTTGGTTTGCAACTCATAATTGCGGCAGCGCATTTCATGCAAGGAGGCCAAGGTATCGTTGGAAGGCATATAGGCGTAGTGCACCGTGGGGCGGTACACCACCCGTCCGCGCCGGCGCACGGTCAAGGCGTGGGAAATGGTGAAGGCTTCGCCGTGCGTGACCAGCATGCCCACGATCTCCTGATCCGGCACCCACGAGCGAACCAGCGTATTCATGCCCATCTGTGGCAGGATGATTTGGTTGCCGGGGCCGTTTTGCGGCACAATGGCCAGCGGGGGCAGGCGTTTCTCATGGGTACCCCACCCCAGCTCGCTGGGCGAGATGGCTTCTTCCCACATTCCCTCGATGCTCCATGTGCCGACAAACTCTTCGTGGCGCTTGGGTACGCGGCTGAGCTGCCGATCCCACTCGCTGCAATGGATCACCCGCACGCCGACCGCCCGGGCCAGTTCGGCGAATTCGCCATCTTCCATCAGGCGCTGCAAGCGCCGGGCGCTGCCGCGGGTCATGCGGTTCTTCTTCAGGATGTGCTGGCCAATATCCAGCAAGCCGCGCTTCACAAAATGCGAAATCAGGCCGGGGTTGGCGCCGTGATCCAGAACGGCTGTGGGGGCGTGGCGCGGGGCGGCGGCCATGGCGGCCAGTACCTTGTTGTAGCGCACATACAGGGACTTTTCGAAAGTGGTGCGTTGCGTGCTGGCGCCGGTGCTGTCCCAGGACTCCAGCGAGGTGTTGACGTAGAGCACGCCGTTCTTGCGCGCCCATTCCATGATATCGAAGCAGTCAATGCTCCATGCCAAATCCACAATGATCCCGCCGGCTTCGACATAAGTGGACAGCAGCCGGGCCAGATTGATGGCGGTGACGCGCTCGCGCACATAGCGCACGCCCTTGGCGGTCCATGGCCGCAAGGCTTCCGTGCAATCGGCAAAGTCAATGACCGTGATGCGGTTCAGCGGCACGCGCAGATGGCGCGGCAGCATTTTGAGCAGGGTTTGCGCCACAATGCCAAAGCCGATAAGCAAAATGCGTCCGTGAAAATCTCTCATGTTTTATCTCCTGATTTGGGGCCGGCGCGGGGCCGGCCATTGCCGAATGGGCCACCTCCCTGAATTGGCGGATTGCAACCGCACTACACCAAAGGGAAACGATATTCTTGCGGCACGGGATCGCTGCCTTCCCACACGACGCGCCGGAAATGGCCGGGGTCGGTGTTGCCTTCGGTGTTGATCAGCAGGATCTGCGAGTCCGGACCCAGTTTCATCCGGCGTTTCAGATCCTGCAGCGACTCGTGCTCCACAATGTACATCATGGCCGCCAAGGTGACCGCGCCCGATTCGCCGGACACGATGAACGGATCGCCCGACACGGGCACCGCATACACCCGCATTCCCTTGGCCGCCACAAAATCCGGACACGACAAAAAGAAGTCCGCACAATGATCCAGAATCTCCCACGCGATGGGGCTGGGGTCGCCACAGGCGAGGCCGGCCATGATGGTATCCAGATCGCCGCCGACGGAGCGGGCTTGGCCCGTGCCTTGGCGCGCCGATTCATAGAGGCAGGCCGCGCGGTCCGGCTCCACCACCGTCATGACCGGGCGCGAATCGCCAAACAACCCGCGGTAATAACCGGCCACGGCGGCGGCCAGCGCCCCCACCCCGGCTTGCACAAACACGTGCGTGGGCCGCGCGATCCCCTGCCCGGCCAGTTGCTCCTGGATTTCCGTCATCATGGTGGTGTAGCCCTGCATGACCCAGCAAGGAATGTCCTCGTAGCCCGGCCATGAGGTGTCGGAAATGATCTGCCAGCCATTCGTTGCGGCATCGCGCATGACCATGCGCACGGCGTCGTCATAGGTGCCGGCCACCACTTTGACCTGCGCGCCAAACGCCTCGATGGCTTTGATCCGTGCCCGCGAAGTGCGCTCGTGCACATAGATCACGCAGCGGAAACCCAACTGCTTGGCAGCCCACGCCACCCCGCGGCCATGGTTGCCGTCGGTGGCGGTGGCGAAGCACAGGTCGCCCAACTGCGCGCGGGTTTTTTCCGATTTAAGCTCCGTCACGGTCAGTTCGCGGTCGCGAATGCCGAGCCGCTTGCGCAAAAATTGGTAGATGGCGAATGACCCGCCCAGCACCTTGAACGAGTCGAGACTCAAGCGTTGCGATTCATCCTTCACCCAAACCCCGCCCACGCCGATCAACTGCGCCAGGCCCGACAAACTTTTCAGCGGGCTCATCCGGTAGCCGTCCAATTGGCGGTGCAACTGGCGGGCAATGCCGGTGATGCCCGGTGGCAACAACCGCGTCAGGGCCGTGCAGGGGCTGGACACTCCGGCCCGGGAATTCTCCACCCAATCCAGCAAAGGTTTTGACGCAAGGTCAGCCATGACGTTCTCCTTATTCATGCGAATACCGCATCTTCGCCAGAACGAAATTATTATCAAGCGCAAAGCGGGCTGGTTGACATCCGCGGGCCAGTTCCGTACATTCCCCGCGATTCAATCAATCCCTTTGGCGGGATAGCTCAGTTGGCAGAGCGGAGGACTCATAAGCCTTAGGTCACCGGTTCGACCCCGGTTCCCGCCACCACTTCCCTGCCGGCGCAAAATGCTTGCGGGGGAGAAACCGGATGGGTATCGTCGGGCGCCAACTCACGAAACCCTCATGGTTGAGTTCGGTGCTCGGGTGGTGGAATGGCAGACACGCATGTTTGAGGGGCATGTGGCGCAAGCCGTGCAGGTTCAAGTCCTGTCCCGAGCACCATTTTTTATTGTTCGGCGTGAGCGTCGGGATTCCGCGGCACAAACTTCAGCGCGACCGAATTGATGCAATAGCGCAGGCCCGTGGGCGGGGGGCCATCGTTGAAGACATGGCCCAAATGGGCATCGCACCGGGCACAGCGCACTTCCGTGCGCACCATTCCCCAAGTGCGGTCTTCGTGCTCCACAATATGCTCTGCAGCCACCGGCTGGGTATAGCTGGGCCAGCCGGTACCAGAATCGAACTTATGGCCCGAAACAAAAAGCGGCAAGTCGCAACAGATGCAGTGGTATTCGCCCGGCTCCCGGTTCAGATACAGCGCCCCGGAACAGGCGCGTTCCGTGCCGGCCTGCCGGGTCACCCGGTATTGTTCCGGCGTAAGTTGCTGCCGCCACTCCGCATCAGTCTTGACCACTTTTTCCAACATGTTCCGTTCCCTTTGTTCCGCCACCGCCGGCCGCGCAGAAGCCAGGAGCGCCACGCCGCTGACCAACGTACACAGCAGCGCCAGCCGCCCGGCTGCCAAACCACTCTTTCTGCTGCTCCGGTTCACTTGTACCAGTGTACCACACGGGGCGGCGCACGGCGAATGTTATGCGATTGTTCACGCCGCTGCGCGTGAAGGCTTTGGCCCCGCGCTGGCCGTGAGCCAGCCGCACGTCAAGCCGCGCGGCGCACCATTTGCTTTGGAACTTGCGCCAGTTCTCGACGCATGGCAGATTGCTTTGCGTGAATTGGGATTGGTTAAAAGCGATGGGCAACGCCCTGTGGCCGGGTACACACGTGCTCCTGGAAATTGCCATTTTATCGGTGTTGTTTTACTACACCATCCTGTTCTTCCGGGGGACGCGCGGCTCGCAGGTTTTGTTCGGGTTTGTTATCGCCCTGATCATACTCCTGTTGCTGACCCGC
>Ga0116188_1001281_pt1 | contig 22123 bp, 18 predicted proteins | sample AD_JPNTR2_MetaG_FD_89807 | JGI IMG/M metagenome (GOLD analysis project Ga0116188, IMG submission 89807) | Active sludge microbial communities of municipal wastewater-treating anaerobic digesters from Japan - AD_JPNTR2_MetaG | ecosystem: Engineered > Bioreactor > Anaerobic > Digestate | place...
AACGCGGGCGGACGAGTTTCCTACCCTGACAGCCGGGACGCTGGCTTCCAATCAGCGGATACCGGGATCGGGGCCGATACCGGCTTTTGAGACCAGCCCGACCGAACTCAACCTGGCGGTTTCGTGGGAGGCGGACTTCTGGAGCAAGTTCCGCCGGGGGACGGAGGCGGCACAGGCTTCGCTGTTGGAAAGCGAATGGGCGCGGCAGGCGGTAATCACAACCGTCATCGCCGATGTGGCAACCGCCTACTTCCAGCTGCGCGAACTGGATCTGGAGATGGAAATCGCACAGCGAACACTGAAATCCCGTGAAGCCTCACTCGAGTTGGTGAAGTTACAGGAACAGTATGGGGCTGCGTCCAGCCTCGAGGTACGGCAGGCAGAGCAGCTGGTCTATATCGCGGCAGCGCAGATACCCGAACTCGAACGGCGTATCGAGCAACAGGAGAACGCTATCAGCATCCTGCTCGCTGAAAACCCGGCAGCCATCCGGCGCGGATTGAAGCTGACCGAACAGCCGCACTTACCCGAAATTCCTCCCGGGCTCCCGTCCTCGCTGCTGGAACGCCGGCCCGACATTCGTCAGGCCGAGCAGCGATTGATAGCAGCCAATGCCCGAATCGGCGTCGCCAAGGCAGCCTATTTCCCGCAACTCACACTGACTGGAGCAAGCGGATTCCGAACGACCGCGCTCAGCAGTCTGTTCAGCGGGCCAGCCGGGCTCTGGAGCCTGGTGGGCGCGGTGGCGCAGCCGATTTTCACCGGCGGGCGACTCAGCTCGGGGGTCAAACTTACCGAGGAACAGCAGCAGGAAGCCCTGCTCGCTTACCAAAAAAGCGTCCAGCAATCTTTCCGGGAAGTGTCTGACGCCTTGGTGGCGCGCAAAAAGAATCGGGAGTTTCGTTTTCAACAGGAGCGCCTGGTTCGTTCGGCGCGCGAGACCGCTCGGTTGGCCGACTTGAGGTACCGGCGTGGTGTCACCAGTTATCTCGAAGTGCTCGACAGCAACACTCGGGCCTTCGAGGCAGAACTCGGGCTGGCGCAGGCAAGATTGAACGAGCTTCTGGCCCTGGTGCAGCTGTACAAGGCTCTGGGCGGCGGCTGGGAACCGACCACCAGTTCTCCGTAACCCGTTTAGCGTTGAGACGTGTTTCCGGTGAAGCATGAAAATGAACGCCCGCGGGCCTTGTCTTTTATTGTGGCCGGGCTCTCCAGAGTCCGGCATGGCAGCAGAAGGACGTTAGCACCATTGATACTGCCAGCGGCCCGGTGTCGGACTCTGGAGAGTCCCACAAGGAGTCGGTGCTGACACAACGGCCCTTTCTCGTAACAGAATCTCCCCTTTTTGCCCCTATCCCACCTGACATGCTACGATTCAGACTAGCAGGCGGAGTGAGACCATGGGGACCCGTTATGAAGAGACTTTCCAGCGAGACTTTGATCGAATTCGCGGAAAAGTCCGCCAGATGGTGGAGCTTGTCTTGCGTGCTCTCGAAGATAGCACCGAAGCCTTTTTCACGGCCGATCGACCGAAAGCCTATCTGGTGGTTCTCCGGGACCAGCATATCGACGAACTGGAAAGAGATCTTGATCGGCTCTGCCTGGAGTTTCTCATCCGCCAACAACCCGTAGCCGGCCCTCTTCGCTTTGTCTATTCGACGATCAAGATTAACCAGAACTTGGAGCGAGTTGGCGATTATGCCGAGAGCATAGCCCGCAACAGCCTGCGAGTCAGCCACTTGGACCTCCGGTTTCTGCATGACCGATACCGAGAAATGACCAGCCTCGTCATTCCAATGCTCCGCGATGCCGCCCGAGCCTTCGTCGACCAGGATCCCGATCTTGCCAGGAAGACGATGAAGAGCGAGAGCGAAGCGGATCGTTTTCGAACAATCATCAACACGGAAGTTGTTCAATACCGGCAGGAAGGCCGCATTCCTCTTGAAGCGATGACTCCGCTCCTGACCATCGCCAGACGGCTGGAAAGGGTCTCCGACCAGGCCGACAACCTTTGTGAAGAGGTGATATACGCTTGCACGGGAGAGTATTCAAAGCACAAGGGCGCCGACTTCTTTCGCGTCCTGTTTGTTGATCAGCATAACTCCTGCCTCTCTCAGATCGCCGAGGCGGTCGCTAACTCTCTGGGGGAACCGAAATTCCTCTTCACCAGCGCCGGGATTGACCCTAAACCCATGCATCCCGAAACTGCGGAATTTCTGAAAGAGAGAGGTCTGGACGTCTCCCACCATAAAAGCAAAGGGATCGATCAAGTGCCCAATCTGGATTACTACCAGGTAGTCATTGCATTCGGCCCTGAGACGCTAAACGCTATTCGGATGCCGGGCAAGACCGTCTTGCTCGATTGGAACTTGGAGGACCCCTGTGCACTGTCCCAATCGCCCGAGCAGGCCAAAGCTGCTTTCGAAAGGGCTTACAAATTCATGGAGCAGCACCTCCGAGACTTGACCCAGGCGATGCTCGGAGCCGAAATTGAACCGGCTCGAATAACAGGAAGCACGAGCTGAGTACCAGGCGTTTCAATAGCAATGAGGCTTTGAACCGAGATCCCAGATGGAGTTGAAAGAACTGCTGAGAACCGGGCTGGCAGCATCCTGTCTAGCCATTAGCCTCCTGCTGAATGCCGGATGCGGAGCCTCCGAAAACACCGAGGCGGCAGGCTCAATCACGATTCAAAACAAGGGTTCGGACACCATGGTCAACGTCGCCCAAGCCTGGGCAGAGGCCTACCGGTCAGTTAACCCCGCTGTTAACGTCGAAGTCTCCGGCGGCGGATCCGGTGTGGGTATCGCAGCTCTCATTCGGGGTGCGATCGACATCGCCAATGCCAGCCGCGACATCAAGGCCGAGGAAATCGAAGAAGCGCGGCAAAACACCGGCCGTGAACCAATTGGAATCACAGCCGGCTACGATGCGGTCGCGATCTACGTTCATCATACGAATCCGATAAACGAGATCTCGATGCACCAATTGGCCGAGATCTTCGTCGAGGACGGTAGTATCACCCACTGGTCACAGCTGGGGGTGACCATCCCCAATGTGCGCAACGATAAGATAGTCCGCGTCAGTCGCCAGTCGAGTTCCGGGACCTACGAGTTCTTCAGAGAGCGGGTGCTTGGCGGGAGAGACTTCGAGCTTGGTTCTCTCGATATGAACGGATCGAAGGAAGTAGTCGAGCTTGTCGGGAATGCGCCGACCGCGATCGGCTATAGCGGGATGGGTTACGCCACTGGTAAGGTTAAGATGCTGAAGATTGCCGAAAAACCAGGTGAACCCGGGGTTGCGCCGACAGTTCAAACAACTCTGAACAAAACATATCCGATAGCGCGCTCACTTAACCTGTATGTGCTCGGCGCCCCGGAGGGCGCCGTAAACGAGTACATTGACTGGATCTTGAGCGATGCCGGACAGCAGATAGTTGAAATCAGTGGATACGTCCCGATATCGATCAAAAACCAAACAGACTGAGGCGGCCCTTTCGCGAGGTGAAACCTCGACAGCCGGCATCCATCCGTCAGCCACGGAACGCAGTCGGCGGACGAGCCTGGGCCGAGTACGGCCCCAACGCCCCCGGTGGGCCGTTATCGGCGAGCATATCCTTGAAACGGTAATCCGGATTAGCGGGATAAGCGCTATCCTGTTTGTCCTCGCGATTTTTCTGTTTGTATTTCGTGAAGCGTTTCCCGTCCTGGGGAGCGAGGAATTTTCACTGGTCGAGTTCTTCACCAGCATCGAGTGGTATCCGACTTCGATTAAGAATGTCAGGTACGGCGTCCTAGCGCTGATTGCGGGCACCTTCAGCGTCACGGTCCTGGCGATGGTCTTCGCCGTCCCGCTGGGACTCGGAGGCGCGATTTTTATATCGGAATTCTGCGGCCCAAAGCTTCGAGAGACACTGAAGATCGTTATCGAGCTCCTCGCCGCCATACCGAGCGTGGTCTGGGGCTTCATTGGCCTGACCGTGATGAGCAGGATTATCGTCCAGTACACAGACGCGCCAGTCGGGGTAAACATGTTCAACGGCAGCATCATCCTGGCCCTGATGGCGGTGCCGATCATCGTATCGATCGGAGAAGATGCGTTAAAGGCGGTTCCGGACTCTTATCGGGAAGCCGGACAGGCGCTAGGAGCAACAAAATGGCAGCTGATCTACCGGGTTTTGCTTCCTGCTGCCAGGAACGGACTTCTGGCGGCGGTACTGCTAGGAGTGGGGCGAGCTGTGGGGGAGACCATGGCGGTGCTCATGGCTACGGGACACGCAGTCAATATCCCGCATGGCATCCTCGATTCGATTCGTACTCTAACAGCCAATATCGCGGCCGAGTTGGGCGAAGCGCCGGTCGGGTCTGAGCATTACCGCGTGCTTTTTCTAACAGGCGTTTTGCTTTTTACCATTACTTTCCTGGTCAATTTGACGGCTGATCTGGTCATCCGGGGAGTCAGGAGGAAGTGACGATGGATCACGCAGGGACGATCTCGCGCTTTTCCAGCACGGAGTTCTCCAGGCAGAAGGACCGGGTTGAGCGCGTGGCACGGTGGGTATTCCTTGCGATGGCAGTCGTGATGATCGCGCCGCTCGTTTCAATTATCGCTTACTTGCTTGTCAAAGCCTGGCCTTCTCTGGAGCTTGAATTCCTGCTCGACGTTCCCCGGAACGGCATGACCGAAGGCGGAATCTGGCCAGCCTTCGTGGGCACCGTCTACCTGGTCTTCATCTCCCTGGCGGTTGCGACTCCCATCGGGGTGCTGGCGGCTGTTTATCTGAATGAATACGCGAAGGACAACTGGCTGAACCGGGTGATCAACCTGGCGGTCATCAACCTGGCCGGGGTTCCAAGCATCGTACACGCCCTGTTTGGTCTGGGTGCCTTCGTCTATGGGGCAAAGTTCGGCTACTCGATCCTTTCCGCCTCTCTGACCCTGGCCATCATGACACTGCCGGTCATTATCGCCAGTACTCGCGAAGCTCTCGCTTCTGTTCCGATGGCATTTCGCGAGGCCTGCTGGAACGTGGGGGCCACCCGGTGGCAGACCATCTGGTCCATTGTCCTTCCCAATTCGATCAGCGGGATCCTGACCGGAGTGATTCTCCAGGTGAGCCGGGCAGCCGGTGAAACGGCGCCCATCATGTTCACCGGCGCTGTGTTCTTCAAGGCCATCGAACGGGGAGATTTTTTTGCCTACCGCCTGGATGAGCAGTGCATGGCTCTTTCAATGCACCTGTACACAATGGCAACACAGGTTCCAAATGTGGAGGAATCCGTTCCTTATGCTACTGCCGTCGTCCTGTTAGGGTCAGTACTGATAGTCAACACCGGGGCTATCGCTTTCCGTGTGTGGCTCCGTAACCGGAAGAAGTGGTGACGATGACAACGTCTGCGTTGCAAGTAAAAATCAGGGTCCAGGATCTTCGTCTTACCTACGGCCCTAAGGAAGTGCTGCGCGGACTCTCCTTTACGGTACACCGAAACGAGATCCTGGGAGTGATTGGCCCTGCGCAATCTGGCAAGACTTCCCTGCTCCGCTGTTTAAATCGAACGATCGATTTCACTTCAAACGCGAAGGTGTCAGGTAAGATCGAGCTCGACAACCGGGATATCAGGCAGATCAACGTGTACGACCTTCGGCGAGCCATTGGAATGGTTGCGCCGCTCCCCGTGGGGCTCCCCCTTTCTGTATACGACAACGTCGCTTTCGCCCCGCGCTCGGCGGGACTGAAAAACAAGGCAGATTTGGACGAGTTGGTGGAGCGATGCTTGCGACAGGCAGCGTTATGGGATGAGGTCAAGGACCGACTCCACAGCCTCGGCACTAAACTATCAGGCGGTCAGCAGCAGCGCCTGACGATCGCCCGGGCTTTGTCGCACCAACCCGAGGTCCTTTGCCTGGACGAGTTCTCGATCGCTATCGACCCGGTGACGACGATGCGTATTGAAGATGTGCTGAAGGAACTGCGCCGGGAGATAACGATAATCCTGGTCACTAACCTGATCCAGCAGGCGCGTCGCCTGGCCGATCGCACCATGTTTTTGCTCGACGGAGAAATAGTGGAACTGGATCGAAGCGAGGTGGTTTTCTCGGATAATCCCGCGGATCAGCGGACTTACGACTACGTGAATGGAATTTACGGCTGAAAAGATAAGCGAATCCCACGAACATGCGATCCAAACCCGGGGACTGAACCTGTGGTACGGTGATTTCCAAGCCCTGAAAAACGTCACCAGCCAGATAAAAAAAGGAATTATCACGGCTCTTATCGGCCCCTCGGGATGCGGGAAAACGACGCTTCTGCGCTGCTTTAACCGCATCAATGAACGGTATGCGAATGTGCGCATCCAAGGGGACATCCAGATACTGGGGAAAAACATTTACGATCCCGACGTCTCGCTCGTCGAACTTCGCAAGACCGTCGGTATGGTCTTTCAGCGGCCCAACCCGTTGCCCATTTCTGTATACGAAAACGTTGTCTTCGGCCTGCGCCTGCATACCCCGCGACTGCGGCTGAAAAAGTCCGAGCTGGATGCGGCGGTGGAAAAATCCCTGAAGGAAGTGGGGCTTTGGGATGATCTAAAGGATCGCTTGCAGATGAGGGCCACGGACTTGCAGTTAGAGCAGCAGCAGAAATTATGTATCGCGCGCCTGCTTCCGCTGAAGCCCGAGGTCATTCTAATGGATGAGCCATGTTCGGCACTCGACGTGGCCGGAACGCGCTCCGTCGAGGAAGAAATGTTCGAGATGCGCGGCCAATACACCATCGTTATCGTCACCCACAACATGGCTCAGGCTCGAAGAGTCAGTGACGAGTGTATTTTCATGCTGCTGGGAGAAGTGGTTGAGCATCGGCGAACCGAGGACCTTTTTCTCGCGCCCAAGGATCCCAGGACTGAGGAATACATCGAAGGCCGATACGGGTAGCCGGCCGGTGCGCCGGGGATCGGCGCACCGCAACCACCAGTCCAAGCTATTCGGCCTGTGCGAATCGGCGGGTGGCCCGGTTCTTTAGAAGTCGACTCGATAAGAATCAAAACCGTCCGTCCAAGACCACCCTGTCGGCAGCTAACATCCCGTTACGCGTTGCAGCGCAGCGGCACGGCGGATTTCGGCGACAAGTTGATCTACCGGGCACGCCTTGCTCAGGTATGCCACGGCACCAGCCTCAAGCATTGCACCGCCCATCTCCTCCTCCGAGTACATCGATAATCCGATGACTCGAACATCGGGCAACTCTCTGTTAATGACCCGCGTTGATTCGATACCGTTCATGCGCGGCATGGATGCATCCATTACGACCACGTCAGGGCGTAAAGTGCGAGCCAACTGGAGAGCTTGTTCACCGTCAGCCGCTTCTCCCACCACTTCAAACTCGGGATGGTCGCGCAACAATCCTCCCAAACCTTCTCTCAGAATCTCTTGATCGTCGGCGAGAAGGACACGAATTCGCGGTTCGGATCGCGCGGCGTCAGGCGATTGGTCGCGTGGAAGTCGCGGGGATGCCTGGGGTGCCCGGGCGACCTGAGCCGTCACACACGGTACTTTGAGCGACACGCGGGTTCCGCTGCCCGGTCGGCTTTCGATTTTCACCGAACCTCCCATTAAATCGAGCCGCTGGCGGATGCTGAACAGACCAAAGCCTCCAGAGCCGGGACTCACCTCCTCAGGGTCGAACCCCTTTCCGTCGTCGGCCACGATCAACTCGATAAAGCCCTTCCCGGCACGCTGTAGCCGCAGCTCGCTCCGATCCGCCTCTGAATGTTTTACAACGTTCAAAAGGAGTTCACGGGCGACTTGAAACAGAAGCGTCCGGATTTCAGGTTGTGGCGGTTCGGAATCTTGGCCTATACTCACAGCCACTTCCAAATCGTTCTTTTCCTGAATCCATCGCCCCAGCCATTCAAGTGCAGGCCCTAATCCGGCGTCGTAGAGAATGGGCGGGCTGAGCTGGGCCGTCAAAGAACGGGACTCTTGAATCGCCTGATGGAGAAGCTCGTCAAAACGGAGAATTTCCCGCCGAATTGCCGGATCTGCCACCCGCCGGCTGACAATAGCGGCGCGCATCCTTGCCCCAACCAGAAGCTGCTGAAGATGGTCGTGAAGGATCTGCGCGAGACGGCGCCGTTCCCGCTCTTCGGCGTTGGTCAATTCCGCCGCCAGCGCCTGCAATTGCGCAGCCCGTTGCGTCGCCTCAGCAGTCCGTTGTGCAACCCGCCGCTCGAGCTCCTGGTTGAGGAGGCGCAACTCCTCGGCGCGAGCCCGCTCGCGCTGTTCGCTTTCTCGGAGAGCCTCCTCGGCCCTCTTCTGCGCGGTGATATCGCGAACAAGCCCCCACATGCCGATCGGATTTCCAGCCTCGTCGGTAAGCAGCCACACGCGTTTGCTGATTGGTACGATGCTACCGTCTTTGCGGATGTACTCTTTTTCGTACTCGTCCGAATACCCGCGCTTCAAAACTTGCTCCCTGACGATTCGCTCCTGCGCTACATGCCAGCGAGCGGGCGTCAGCGCGATGTACGTCGTCGCCTTGAGTTCCCCCAGGGTGTAGCCCAGCATGTGAAGCAACGCTGGATTCGCCGCTGTAATACGCCCAGACATGTCCAGCAAAATGATTCCTTCGCGACTCGATTCGAAGAGATTCCGGTAGCGTTCCTCGCTCTCCCGTACCGCCGAGTCTGCCTGCCTGATTTTCCCGATATCATTTATGACCGCGACAAATCCGCGAACACAACCAGTCGAATCCCGATCGGGAGTGTAAGAAACATGCACCCAATGCGACCCCACATGCGGGTAGGTAAGTTGCTTGTCGAAAGCGACCTCCTCTCCCCGCAGGGCACGTTCCATGTAAGGCCGAACCTCTTTCCAAGCCTCTTCACCCAGGATTTCGCGAACATGTCGACCGTTGATCTCCTCCGGCGTACGGCCGAACCAGCGTTCGTACGACTGGTTAACCAACTCGTAGCGAAATTCGGAGTTCACGTAAGAAATGAGCACCGGGGCGGCATTCATTATCAGGCGCAGCCGATGTTCGCGCTCACGCTGCACCTGCGCGGTGTCCATCAGAGTCTCGTCCTTGTTCTTATGGTTTTCGGGGTTATCCGTTGCAGTCGGGTTCCACATCTTTTCCGGCTCCAATAAGCGGCATGCGGCAAACAATCGGAACTAGACAAACGCCAGGGAGGGCGCGCGGAACAACAACCGCAGCATGCTTTGTGAAGTAATTTGTAAACAGTCTATCAAAAGTGAACGGAGGTTAAAGATATTTCTGTAACCGGGGACACCGGGCTGCGGCGCACGGATCAGGCGGTTATTTCGCTTCCCGTGGGAATTTTTGGAAAACCTAGGGAACTTGTTCACCCCACTCCAGGGCACAAGCGCGCAAAAAAGCTCTCTTGTCAGGGTCGCTGGAAAAACGGAGTGTGTATAAATACCGGTCAAGCCCGAAGCGGCGAGCGGACCGGAAGAGCAAGGCGGTTGAGTGCCGCGTTTTGCAGTGGTGTATCGAAACCCCTGCTCTCCTGGGTCGCGGTCGAAGCAGAGGCGAAGCGGCCCGATCGGTTGAGGCGAGGCGGGGGCGTTAGGTACAACTCGCCCACAAGGCGGGCGCGTCGCTCGACCACCAGGGTTTCGATACAACTCGCCACAAAACGGCGAGTCACTCACCGCCGCGCCTCGCCTCAACCAGCCGCAAGCAAACTCCGCCATTGTGCCAGAGTTCGACCACTAAACACTTGATCGCCTTGCCGGACTCTGGAGCTGGAGAACGGGTCTCATGAAAGCCTCGCGATGCAAGTGGTTGCATCGCTTCCGCTGGAAAACCCAGGGAACTACGGCCCGGACTGCACGCGCCCGGCACCGGGCACGATTTGTCGGACTCTGGAGAGTCCGACCACGATGAGTCTGGGGCAGTTGAACCGATAAAAAAGCCCGCACCGATTATTTCCGGGGCGGTACAGCCTCGATTCGCTCTTCCTCGGTTTCAGTCGACAACGTCTTCTTGACCGCATCCAAGGCACTACGGCTCTTCGCCTGCAGCTCCTTAAGTCGCGTTTCCAGCGTCCCACGTTCCTTCTCGAGACCGTTTAACCGGGCATTCAAGGCCTCCGAGCGCCGCCGCTCCTCATCCAGGCGCTGGCGCAGAGTCTCTACTTCCCGTTCATGTTGACCGCTTCTGTCCCGCGCAGCCGCGACTTCATTCTCTGCACCTCTTAACCGATCTTCGTAGTCTTGTGCCTGTCTCTGCATCCGCTCAACGGTTTGGTTCAGGCCCTCGGCCCTGACTCGCTCTTCGTCAGCCTGGGCCTGGATTGACTGGTATCGACCTCGCCAATCGTCCAGCTCGGCCTGGCGGCCGCTCAACTCCCCCTCAAGTTCCGTGACACCTTGATTCAAGCTTTCCAGCTGACGATTCTTTTCGTCGACTTCCCGAGAATAACCCAGGATCTGACGACGCGCCCTGGACGAAAACAGAAGGTATCCCACAGCAAAACCGATGAGGAGACCGGCAATGCCTACAACTACCAACCAGGTGGTTTCCATTGCACACCCCCTTGAATTGAATTGGTTTTCTTGCAATGGGGGTGCCACAAGCGCAAAGCCCACCAGCCCGACAAACCGGGCGACCGGTGAGTCTAAACTACGAGGAAAAATTCCCGAGTCGGAGAGGTTGCCTATCCCTTAAGAAAGAGTGAGACAGTCATTGCAAACCCCACGCCGACAGCAATGAAACGAACTGCCCGTCTCCCCAGCTTTTGAGCCAGGCTGGCGCCGCCGTATCCACCAGCGATCGCACCCACCGCCATCACTGTCGCATCCACCCAGGAGACCGATCCGGCAGCGGCGAAGTAGACAGCCGCGACTCCGTTAATGCAAAAGGCAAAGAAGTTCTTCAGGCCGTTCATCTGATAAATGTCGGTCAGACGGAGAAGACCAAGCACCGCCAGCATCATGATGCCGATTCCAGCGCCGAAGTACCCGCCGTAAACGGCGACGAGAAATTGAAAAAACAAGGCACCTGCCCACCACAGGCGGGTTTCATTGTGGGAACGATTCGTAAGCAGCAAATGCTGAAGAGGCTCTTGAAGGGCCAGCAGCAACGTAGCCACAAGGATCAGATAAGGCACGATGTAGGAGAATGTCTCAGATGGGGTTTGCAGAAGCAGGAATGCGCCGAAAACGCCTCCCAGAACTGAGGGGATGGACAAAAGCACGAGCCAATTGCGGCTTCCTTGCAGATAACGCCGGAAGCCGAGCATGCCGGCGACAGAACCCGGCCAGAGGGCAAGAGTGTTGGTAGCGTTCGCCAGGATCGGATCCCGGCCCAGCCAGACAAGCGTGGGAAATGTAATGAGCGTTCCCCCGCCCGCCACTGAGTTGACCATGCCGGCAAACACCCCAACCGTGAGAATTATCGGATAGTCCCAGCCATCGATTACCACCAGCAGAGACTAGCACGCTCGCCATTTTGTGGCGAGTCATCATTTCGGTTTTTCTTCTCCTACTTTTCCGTCGTTCTTACGGGTTACGGTTGGGTCACGGTTCAAAGGCGATCACGATTCCGCCCCAGATTGTATCTGCGTAGGAGGAAGGTGAACCGGCGCTGCCACGGTGTAGGTCGCGAGGATTCACGTATTGAAAGTCTCGAAAGCGCCCGATCAACGAACTGCAGCTGAGGAAGAACGTCGAAGACCAGCCGTCGCTAATCTCGACCGGCAGGCTTAAAGAGAGACTGAGATCGTGAGGGCCCGATTTCTCGGAGTCGTAGCAGTAACGCGCAAAACCAGACCCGGCGATGCCCAGTCTCCCTGAAATATCGACCGACTTGAAGCGGCTGCCGGAAAGAGGCAGCGAATGGCCTGCCGCAACATCAACATAAAGTCCGGAGCCCCCTCGTTCACGACTCTCGTCGACATCGACATTGACGCTGACCGCTGGGGCCAGAGGCAGAGGATCGAGGGCCAGGCGCGCGTAGACCTCGGTCGTCGAAGGGCATGAGTCGAGATTGTAAGGCATGACGTAAGAGACCATGCCTGCCTCGAAAGTCATGCCCGCCAGCTGTCTCACGTACGAAAACATCAGATCTACTTCTGAAAACCTCCCTTGCAGACCCTTTCCCGTCGTATCCAGGGCCTCGGGATTCTCTCCTAACAGGCGCCTGTCTCCCTCGCTGACGGCTTCAAGATCCAGTTTGGCCCATAAATTGACGGAAAAACCATTCGCACCGAAAGTTCCCGAGGATTGAAGGTTCCAGCCATCGGTCAGGCGTTGTCCCCGCCATATGTACTTGCTTTCGAGTGTCGTGTCGAATGAATAGGTGTAACGCAAACCCTCAGGCTCTCGATCGGAAACTTGAGCGTGCGCCCACATTCCTCTGCCGGTCAAAAGCAGCGCAATAAACAAAAGAACCGTCTCCGACACTCGCCACATGGCATGGCCCTCCCCCAAGCCGTGGTCAGATAACAAGGGGCTTGATCCTTTCCTGCCTCTTTTGGATCCTCCGCGCCGCGGCGTTTAGTGACTACTAGTCCAGGGCGTCAGCCTGACCGTCCGAAAATGGATTTCTCCACCCTCGGACTGAAGGCCGAGCGGACCGGCCGCAACTTCACAATCTCGTGCTTCGTTTACTTGTTTTCCGTTCACCAGCACGGTTACGTTCGGACCCTTGATTGTGATTTCGTAACGGTTCCACTCGCCGGGCGTCTTTTCATTGGCCTGGGTCTTCGTTACTCCGATCATGTCTCCCAACAGTTGGTGGTTGGGGGTCCGCCTGGTTCGAGCTGGGTCGCCGTCGATTTTCATGCCGTGAAACCCGTAAAGATCCCCGGCACTTCCGCTCTTTAACTGGGCTTCGATCGCGCGCGGTATGGGTTTCGGTTCACCGTTGATTCGCATCAAGACGCCACTGTTACCCGGCTCTTTCCCCGGCGCCCAGCGCCACTCTACTATCAAGTGGAAATCGGTAAAATCCCTGTCGGTATAGAGATAACCGAGTGGCTCTCCCTTACATATCAGCAAGCCGTCTTTGACACTCCAGACGTCCGTCATTGGCACGGATTGATCGGCCAGAAAAGCTTTCCAGCCGGTCAGATCCTTGCCATTGAACAGATCAATCGGCTCTCCGGCCGTCACAGGAGTCACGAATCCGGCCAATCCCAATACAATCAGACATCCAAAGAAGATACCTTTCCAACGGGACATGTTTTTCTCCTCCTCCAAACAACGAGCGCGCGATTTAGAGGTCATCACGGTACCGTTGTTCGAGTGAATCCGTCAAGCTGCGATGATCGGACTGAGCGGGGCTCAACCACCACCTGGCCCCGGCGGATATCCTGGCTGATCGGCCAGCACAGTCAGGTAAAAAAGATTGCTGCTCTTCTCCAGAATCCCGCCACTGCCCTCCCTGCTATACTGATAGCCTCAACCGATGAAAGACGAAAACAAAGACGAGATCGAGCAAGCCTGCCGCATTCTTAAGGTGTCGGCGGACGCCTCGTGGTCGGCCATCCAGCAGGCCTTCTACGACGCGAGAGACACCTGGGATCCCAAACAATTTGAGGGCAATGAGCGCCTCGTGCGAGAAGCCGAAGAGCAGCGCCACCTGATCGCCCAGGCTTACCTGGTTTTGAGAAATCATTTTTTCCCAGATCCGCTGATGCAAGAGATCGGTGGTCACCACGACGTCTCTCTCCACAGACCGGCTGCCGCCTCTGACCGTCCCTCGCTCGTTGATGAACTTTTCTCCTCTTCGGTCCCGAAAAAAAAGACAACGACAGAACATAAAAGCCAAGGAGAAGGAGGGGGGGAAGCGAGCAGTCCTTCGCTGGTTCAGGATGTTTTTGCCGCCGAATCCAAGACCATCAGGCGTATTCCGGCATGGCTCCTAGTGCTGCTCGCCATAACCGTGACCGTGGTCGGCAGTGTAATGGTCTACCGTTCATATCCGTCCCGGGTTGCAGAGCTGTACGAAGAGAACAAACCCCCGGTTCCTATGGCCGAACCTCCACCTGTCCCGCCGCTTGATTTGGCCGATCGGGCTGGTCTGGTAAATGATCCGCCTGGAACCGATACCGAAAATCCACAGGTTCAGCAATCCCCCGACCGTGCATCTCAGCCCCGCGCCCAAGCAGCGGCTCCGGAATCAACTCGCGCCAAACCTTCGGCCGCGGACACAGAATCGGGCGCCAAACCTAAGCTGCTTCGAGAACCCGAAGACCTGGCCAAGGAGCAAAAGGCTTTTGATGTTCTACGCGAGAAATCTCTCGCAGCCCGCCGGTTAGTCGCCGGGGATCTGGATCAATACCGTTTCGTAGAGTATCAGGTCATTCCTAAGGGAGAGGGCGTTTACTTTGTTCATATTCTGGCGGAGTCAAAAGCTGCGGGACGGGTCAGTCATTTTGTCTGGGCTGTCAATCCCGACAAGGAGACCGCACGGCCGATGAGCCAGGAGGCTCGCGATCTCGACCGGTAAGTACGGTAAGCTCAGCTCCGGTTGAAATCCTTCTTTCGCTCGGAGTACCATTCATGCGGGAACCCGGGGGCGCCGTGCCATGTCCAACGAATCGCGGATTCAGACAGATTTAGACACAGCTTCCTCGGCGCCATCAGACATTCCTCGTGAAATGGTTCACGAGGAACTGGAGAGAATCCTCAGCAGCCCCGCCTTCGCTCAGTCTCAGCGCCTGATACGTTTTCTGCGATTCGTGGTGGAACAGGCACTGGACGAAAAGGGTGATCAACTCAAGGAATATCTGATCGGTATCGCGGTTTTCGATCGCACTGGCGGGTATGATCCTCGTACCGACCCAATCGTGCGAGTTGAGGCTGGCCGACTGAGGACAAAACTCAGGGAGTATTACAGCACTGAAGGGAGTCAGGACCCGATTGTTATCGAGCTCCCTAAGGGAAGCTACATTCCTTTGATTCGCAGGCGCGACGTAAGGTCGCCGACCCGACGCCTGGGCCGTGTCCCAACCCGAAAGGTCATTCCCATCCTCCTCGTTATCATCGCAGTCTTCCTGGGCGCGCTGGCCACCTACCTCTATATTGAGAATCGACAGCTGCGCGAGGCCGCCCTACAGGACACAACCAGCCTCGTTTCCGCGCAACTGGCGCCTTTGTGGGGGCATTTTCTCTCTAAGGGAAAGGAAATCCATGTCGTGTTTGGAAGTCCCTTCTTTCTTGCCGCTCCCGAGTATCGAATGTTTCTCCGGGCCTACGATATCAACGAACCGATGGGGTTGGAGTCAGATCCGGCGATCCAGCGCCTTCGCGATCGACTCGGGAGGATTACCGGACCCCGTTACGACTACGCGCTGGTAGGCGAGACACTCGCCCTCGTTCGGTTGACAAGTTTCTTTGCGGCGAGCGGTGTCAAGGTGAAGGCGTTTGAAGCCCAGCGGACGAACTGGGATTCCATTCAGGCAGGCAACATCATCTTGCTCGGCGCGCCCCGAATGAACCACCTCCTCCGCCGTTTTCCGCACAGCATGGATTTCGAATGGGAGTCGGAGAATGCGGTCCGAAACCGAAGACCTGAGAAAGGAGAACGGGCCGTCTACGAGGCCCGCTTCCATGAAGGCTTTTATGATCTCGACCCGGCGAGCTGGCAGAATGCCTTTACTTACGTGATCGTCGGCTCCTTTCCCGGTTTCGTTCCGAATCGCGAGATCCTGATCCTCTCGGCTCATGGCGGGCCCGGGGTCTTGGGGGCGGTCGAGTTCTTAACCCGGCCGGAGACTGTAGGTCCACTGATGAGCCGTATCACTCCCCAGAAGACAGACAAAAAGGTTTATTTTCAGCTTCTGCTGCGCGTCTACGTGGACCGCGGCGTACCGATCCGAACCGAGTACGTCACGCACCATTTAAAAACCTACCCGCCTTCCGACCTCCGAGAACAGTGATTAGCGAGACTCACAGAGGTTTGACCCGGATATTGCGATAATACACGGTACTGCCAGGGTCGTGACCCTGTAGGGCAAAGGTTCCTTGATCGAGAACCCTTCCCGGCGCATTTTTCGGCGGTTCCGGCGGCGAGGGCTCTGTCCAGTCGACCACCTTCTTGCCGTTGATCCGGACTTCAACCCTTTTGCCTTTGACTATGATGTGCTCGGTGAACCATTCATCGTCCGGGACATGAGTTTCCGTCACGTCCTGAATCATGTACAGACTGCCCGTCTTCCGGTGATCGCGAGCATACGAATTATTGACTTGAACTTCGAATCCTTTGTCCGGCCAACCGCTCTCTTGGAACCTAGTATGGAAGTAGATGCCGCCGTTCGAGTTCTTTCGTGTCATGACTTCGACTTTTAATTCGAAGTCCTTGAAATTCGCCCCGTTGACCGGACCTGTGTAGAAAAGGTGGCATCGCGGCCCGTTGGCCACTATCGCGCCGTTTTCCAGACGAAAGGTTCCGGGATTTTCCTTCGCTGCCGTCCAGCCATCAAGGCTCTTTCCATCAAACAGGACAATCCACCCCTCTTCCGCCTCCGCCCCCTGCCCGAAAGCAAGAGTGATCATCGCGACTGCTGTAAACACCAGCCCTACCATTAAATGTTTTCGATTCATCGATTCCAGCCTCCAGAAAAATGCCCCTAATTACTCGCTAGTCTAAGCTATAGACCCGCTATTTGAATAGAAGAGGACGCGAGACAGCCGTGATGCCCCTGCGCGCTTCGGATGTTGTCCTACAAACAGGAAGGGTCTGCCTGACCGCAATTTCTCCTTGTCCTACGCAACAAACAGACAGAGGCGGATATCGGCCCAACATTGTTCCATTTAGACTTGTCGACTTAAGCGATCCGAGGCGCCGGATTTAGCGTTAATTCCGATCAGAAAGGTGTTTTAGGATGACAGAGTTAACGTTGGCGAGTGAAGGATTGTACCCACCTAAGAAGGGACCAGACCCTTCACTGCGGAGGCTGGCATCCGGGATTCTGATACAAGCCTTCCGTGACATCATCACCTCCCGAAAAGAATCGAAAGAATGCATAGCCTGGCGAGAAGATGCGCTCGAGTGGTTCTCGCTCGACGACGACTATCCAGGCAGTTTCGTATGGGTTTGCCATGTACTCAATGCAAACCCGTGGCGCATAAGGGAATGGCTCAAGGAATACCGTGGGGCAAATCCGGCCAGGCGCCGTGAGATGGGCAAGAAACTGGTCGGATTCCAGATCCCTCATTAGAGTTCCGCGCCTCTGGCAGGTTCAGAGGTTTCCAAGGAGAACCTCTGAACCTCATCCGGGAATCGACGCCTAGAGACGATACGCCTTCTTTACCAGGTTGTAGGCCAGATCCACGGCCATCTCTTCGGCTTCATCTTCTTCGATCACGTGCTCTGCAACCAGCGTCGCTAGAAAATTACAGTCAATGCGACGCGACAGATCGTGACGAGCCGGAATCGAAGGAAAGGCCCTGGTGTCGTCGTTGAATCCGACTGTGTTGTAGATGCCCGCGGTTTCCGTTACGCGTCGCCGGTATCGGGTCATCCCCTCCCGGCTGTCGTGAAACCACCAAGCCGGGCCAAGCTTCACGGCTGGGTAGTGACCTGCAAGCGGCGCCAGTTCTCGCGAATAAGTCGATTCATCGAGCGTGAAAAGGATAAGGGTGAAATTCGGCTCGTTTCCGTACTTGTTCAACAGGGCGTGCAGATTTCGCGTAAACTCGCAAGCCACCGGAATATCGCATCCCTTATCCGGTCCGAAGACTTCAAAGATGTGCTGATTGTGATTCCGGTAAGAGCCGGCGTGCAGTTGCATGACCAGGCCGTCCTCCACACTCATGCGGGCCATTTCCATCAACATGTGAGCCGTGAAAAGCCGGGCGTCCTCCTCGGTCGCCTCACCTCGCAAAGCCCGGGCGAAAATCGCCTCAACTTCATTTCGGCCCAACTGGATTGTAAACGGCTCCACGACGGCATGGTCGGTGGCGGTTGCCCCCATACTTATGAAGAAGCGACGCCGTTCTTGCAAGGCGGTGAGGTAATCGCCGAAACCGGTTATCTCCTTTCCCGTGACTTGACCCAGTCGGGTAATCTCATCCTTCCAGGCCCGCTGCAAGATGTCGACGGCTTTATCGGGCCTGAAAGTCGGTAGGACTCGCCCTTTCCATCCGGACTCCCTGATTGCCCTGTGATGCTCGAGCGAGTCCGAGGCGCCGTCGGTCGTCACCAGGACTTCGATGTTGAACCGCTCGAAAAGGGCTCGCGGGCGGAAATCCGGCTGGGAGAGTTTTTCCGAGATCTGATCGTAAATCGCCATGGCTGTTTTTGAGTTGAGGGGTTCACGAATACCGAAAACCTCCTCAAACTCGTGTTTGAGCCAGCAACTGGTCGGTGTTCCCCTGAAAAGATAAAAGTGCTCGCCAAAAGCCTGCCAAATCTTGCGATGATCCGTCTCTACCGGACTCCCGTTCCTGGTTGGTACACCGAGCGTCTCCAGCTGGATCCCTTGTGAATAAAGCATGCGGAAGATGTAATGATCCGGGATAATGATCAGTTCGGTGGGATCCGGGAACGGAATGTCTTCCGCAAGCAGGCGCGGATCGACGTGCCCATGAGGACAGACAAGGGGGAGTTCTTTCACTCGTGCATAGAGGCGTCTCGCCACGCTGCGGATCGTTGGATCTGCGTCGAAATATCGATCTGGATTAAGCATGCAAGGGATTATAGGGGAGAAGCAGTACAATCTACCAATTGGACAAAACAGCAGATAAAATGAGCTGTCCTCGTCGGAGGCTTCTAAGGATTCTAAGGAGATGATAGTAATCGGAATCGATGTGGGCGCTGTCAGCGTTAAGATCGCCGCATTAGGGGAGGAAAGCGATCGCGATTTCTTCTCCCGGCTCTGCGCCGAGAGTCCCAACTACAGACTAGTCGAGGAGACGAGTTTCGAACAACCGCTTGTCGTCTCCCGCTACCGAAGAATCAAGGGTGAACCTGCTTATACGACTTTCGAGCTTCTCGAAGAGCTGTTTTCTTACATACCCCACCCGGCTGGTGCCCGGGTCACAGGAATAGGCAGCCGGCTCATTGCTCAAATTTTCGGCGGGGGGCTGGAAAACGATTTCCGGGCGTCCGCCCTTGGAGTGGGCACACTCTACCCCGAGGTCCGCACCGTCTTTGAAATGGGCGGAGTGACCTCGAAATTCATGAGTCTCAGTAACGAAGGTGGCGCGGTCGGAATAGTCGATTATGAGAAGAACGGGGACTGTGCCGCCGGCACCGGGTCGTTCATCGATCAGCAGGCGTCCCGCCTCCAGTATTCAATCGAAGAGATTGGCGATATCGTAATGCAGGCCGGCAAACAGGCGACCGTTGCCGGCAGATGCTCGGTTTTCGCCAAATCCGACATGATCCACGCCCAGCAGAAGGGATACCAGCCGCCAGAAATCCTCAAGGGGCTGTGCGAGGCTGTGGTTCGTAACTTCAAGGCATCCATCACCAAGGGCAAGAAAATTGCGCCGCCTGTGGCCTTTATTGGCGGGGTGGCGGCGAACAAAGGGGCCGTGCAAGCCATGCGGTCGGTCTTCAAGTTAAGCGAGACTGATCTTTTTGTGCCCCGCTATTTCGAGTCAATGGGAGCTATCGGCGCTGCGCTGCTGGAATATCGCGCTCCAGTCAAGCACGAGCCCAAACGCCTTGCCGAAGTCCGTGACGAGGTTAAAGTATCAGTAGGCAACTTCCCTCGCACCGATCCTCTGTCCATGGCGCAGGTTCTTACCTTGCGCGATCGCATGGTTCCATATACGTTCGCGGGCAAATCGCTGCCAGTTGATGCTTACCTGGGAATCGATATAGGTTCGGTCAGCACCAACCTGGCGGTCCTTGACGCCAACGGTGAGTTGATTAAGGAAATCTACGCCCGGACACGTTCCCGGCCGATAGAAGTCGTTAACGAAGGCTTGAAAGAGATCGAACAGGAAATCGGCGATAAGATCCGGATTCGAGGCGTCGGAACAACGGGATCTGGACGGGAACTGATCGGGAAGCTGGTGGGCGCCGACACGATTAACGACGAAATCACTGCCCACAAGACCGGCGCAACGTACATCGGTAACAAGATGATCAACCGTCCGCCCGATACCATCTTCGAAATCGGCGGCCAGGACTCCAAATTCATCAGCATTCAGGACGGAATCGTCGTCGACTTCACGATGAATGAGGCGTGCGCGGCTGGCACCGGTTCCTTTCTCGAAGAGCAGGCGGAAAGGATGGGAATCGAAATCAAGGGGGAATTTTCCGACCTTGCCCTCTCTTCCAAGTCGCCCATCCGGCTGGGAGAACGCTGCACCGTTTTCATGGAGAAAGACCTCACACCCTACCTGCAGCAGGGCGCTTCCAAAGAAGATTTGACGGCGGGACTGGCCTATTCAATCGCCTTCAATTATCTGAACAGGGTGGTGAGAGGGCGCCGCATCGGCGACACGATTTACTTCCAGGGCGGAACCGCCTACAACGATTCGGTGGCGGCGGCCTTTTCGACGATTCTCAATAAGGAAATCATCGTTCCGCCTTATAACGGAGTTATCGGGGCGATCGGAATGGCCTTGCTGGCCAAAGAGAAAGTCGAGGCGACTGGAGCAGAGACGACTTTTCGGGGATATAGCCTGGAAGCAATCGACTACTCGCTTCGCGAATTTACCTGCAAGGCGTGCTCGAATTTCTGCGATATCCAGGAATTTACGGTCGAAGGCGAACATACTTTCTGGGGAGACAAATGTTCTGACCAGTTCCGGAAACGGGCAAAAAGCACCCACAAGCCGATCATCGAAGACCTGCTTCTGCTGCGCGAGAAGCTGCTCTTTGACGGCCACGAGACTGACGGTGACAACGGGTCAGCAATAATCGGCTATCCGAGAGCCATGTATTTTTATGAGCAGTTCCCCTTCTGGCGTGCTTTTTGGAAAACGCTTGGCTTCACACTGCAGCCTTCCCAGAAGACCAATCGAATCATCATAAACGAAGGCGTAGATGGGGCCGTGGCTGAGCCGTGCTTCCCAATTAAAGTGGCCCACGGTCACGTTCGGGCCCTGCTCAAGAACGGTGTCGAATTTATCTTTATTCCCAACATCATCGACGGGGAGACCGAATTTCCGGAAGTAAACTCCCACTTCTGCCCCTGGGGACAAACGCTGCCGTACGTGGTGGAGCATTCTCCCATCATGGAGGAATACGCCGACAAGCTCATCAAGCCGACCGTCCATTTCCGTGAGGGTATCGAATACGTGAAGAAGGAGCTGGCGCCGCTGGCGCGTCGTTTCGGTGCGCGGAGGAAGCATTCAGACAAGGCGGTCGAGGCCGCATACGAGGCCCAACGGCGCTTCCAAACCGCTCTGGTGGAAGCCGGGAAGCGGGCTATCAGGCAACTTGAGGAAAGCGGCGGGCTGGGAATAGTCTTGGTCGGCCGGCCCTACAACGTTAACGACAGCGGGGCTAACCTCGATATCCCGCGCAAACTGCGAGATTATTACGGGGTCAACGTCATCCCCATGGATTTCCTTCCGCTTCGCGGTGTTGATATTAGTGAGGTGAACCCGAACATGTACTGGAACTACGGGCGGAAGATCCTGCAGGCCTGTCGCCTGGTGGCTCAGTACCCCAACCTCCACATTATTTACATCACAAACTTCAAATGCGGTCCCGACTCGTATATCAAGCACTATGTCGAGGATGCGGCCCGCAAGCCCTTTCTGACACTCCAGTTTGACGGGCATTCCAATGATGCCGGCTTTATGACTCGTTGCGAGGCCTACCTCGACAGCAAGGGCTTCCTGAGGTGGTGGAAAAAGCAGTAAGGCCTGCGGGGTTCGAGGTTACTGGTTTTGCGTTCAGGCACCAGGGACTTCGAACTGAGGGCTCTGAACCGACTTGTCATATGAAGGAACAGCAATCTCTTATCGGACGAACAATTTACCTGCCTCAAATGTCTTACGGCGCTACCCGATGTGTTGCCGCAGCCTTTCGGTCGGTGGGACTTGATGCAGAGCCAACGCCTGACTCGGACCCCACGACACTCGAACTCGGAAGTCGTTTCACCTCCGGAGACGAATGCCTGCCAGAGCGTATCACTCTTGGGGACTTTCTGAAGATCGTGAACAGCCCCGGATTCGACCCCAAAAA
>Ga0116188_1001282_pt1 | contig 22122 bp, 19 predicted proteins | sample AD_JPNTR2_MetaG_FD_89807 | JGI IMG/M metagenome (GOLD analysis project Ga0116188, IMG submission 89807) | Active sludge microbial communities of municipal wastewater-treating anaerobic digesters from Japan - AD_JPNTR2_MetaG | ecosystem: Engineered > Bioreactor > Anaerobic > Digestate | place...
CTGACCTGTGGTCTCCAGCCGAGCAGGCGCTCGGCTTTTGAAATGTCGGCCCAGGTGGCCCGGACATCGGAGGCTTGCATTGGCAGCCGCTCGATCCGGGCGGTTTTGCCCACCCTTTTTTCGATCTCGGTGATTACATCGGCAAGGACGGCCGGAGAGTCCGAACCGAGATTGATGATTTCGTAGCCGACTTTCTTCACCCCCAGAATCGTCCCCCGGGCGATGTCCTCGACGTAGGTGAAATCGCGCGATTGTTGGCCGTCGCCGTAGACAATGACCGGACGATCCTCGGAAATCCACTGGACAAAGCGGAACAGGCTCATGTCCGGCCGGCCGGCCGGGCCGTACACGGTAAAGTATCGGAAGACCGTTATGTCGATCCCGTAGAGGTGATGATAGGAGTAGCAGAGCGCTTCCGCGCCTTTCTTGGATGCGGCGTAGGGAGACAACGGGTAGTCTGTGACGGCGGTTTCGGAGAAAGGCATGGGATTGCGATTACCGTACAGGCTCGACGTAGAGGCCAGCAGGAACTTGCGGATCCCGAGATCCCTGGCTAGCTCCAACAGGTTTAAGGTTCCCGTCACATTGGTCTCGACGTAGACCCAGGGGTTTTCGACCGACTGGCGGACGCCGGCCCGGGCTGCCAGGTTGAAAACTGCGTCAAACCCGGGTTCGGAGTGACTTGACAAGGTGGCTCTCAGGCCCGAGCAGTCGGCAATGTCGAGTTTAACGAAGGTGAAACCCGGCTTGCGGCGCAGTTGATCCAGCCGCCACATCTTCAGCCGGACATCGTAGGCATCGTTGAGATTGTCGATCCCTACGACTTCGTGACCGTCGGCCAGAAGCAGTTCGCAAACCTTGGAAGCAATGAATCCGGCCGCGCCGGTGACGAGATATCGTGCCATTAAGAAATTGTACACCGCACTGAAATTAACTGGTATTGCTACAGTTAGGTACCCGCGGATGTGAGTTACCCGCGGATAGGACGGATCTCACGGATAACGCGGATGAGGGGCGCGGATGGGGAAGGTGGTGCGAATCTGTTCTGCTAACCGGATGGCGAGAGCCACCAGCGTGAATGTCGGGTTGGCGTAGCCGCTGGTGGGGAAGACCGAGCTGCCGGCAACATACAGACTGGGAACGGAATGGACCTGGCAGTTGGGATCGACCACGGAAGTCCTGGGGTCGGTGCCCATCCGGGTGGCGCCCATGTGATGTGAGGCATCGGTGGTGATAGGCCAATTCTCGGATTTCTCGAAATCAGAAAAAAGACGCCCGAAGCCTTGCGCTTCAAGTTCCTCGCCGAGCACCCGATGCAGCTCGATGATGGAACGCTTGTCGAGGTCGGTGGCGGAATAACGCACTATAGGCAGAGGGTTGCCGTAAACGTCTTTTTCATGACCGAGCTCGATGCGATTGTTCGGGTCGGGCGCCATTTCCATGAAGTTCCGGATGCGAATCCCGACAACCCTGGGACGAAGCCGGTCAAAGGCCCGGTAAAACCCATACTGGGCGACATAGGGGGCGTCGCGCAGCAAGGCAGCCGTCAATCCCGGGAGCGTCGGCACTTCCTGGCCGATAAGCTTGATGTTGGGATCGTCGCCGGTTTCGGCCCAATCCAGCATTGAAGCGGTCTCACCTTTGAAGCCCTCGAGCTTCTCCCAGAGCCACCTCTTCGATTTTACGTAGTTGATCAGCAGTTGTACCCCTCGCTTGTCGGACCAGCGGTAGAGCGGCTCAAAACGGACGTAGGAATTGAGAACTTCCAGATCACGCTGCGCTTCATCGGTGAGCCGCAGTGCAAGGTAAATCGCGCGGCCTTTTCGAAGGCAGCCGAAGTAGGCGGGAAGATGCCTGATTCCGGTTTGAAGCTTGACCTCTCCGAAGGCATCCCGCGGATGGTTCATAAAGTAACGGCCCACCTGGTCGCACTCGTTGCCGATGTTCGACGCCAGAAGCAGCCGGGCGTTCTCGATGCCGCCGGCGGCCAGGACCAATACCGTGGCCCTGAAAGTGACACTCTTCATGCCCCGCGTCTTAACCAGGCAGCTGAGCCACCCATCTGCTGAAGGAGGGTTCAGCTTGGTAACGGTCGCATCCGTGTAAAGGTCGAGGTGTGAGGAATCGAAAATGGAGGCCATCAGGCGCCCGAAGCGTTGAGGATGTGTGGGCGCGACAATAAGGCGCTCCGCGATTCGTTTCCACCGGAACTGGTAGTCTCCTTCGCGTCGGAAGGGCTCGGGGGTGGCTTCCTTGAACCAGTTGAGATCAGGGAATCCGTAACGTTCGGCAGCCTGCCGGTAGTACGGGCGCAGCTCGGTCGCGTTGATGGGCCATCCCGAAAACGGCAGCCAGGGGCGGGGGGCGAAATCAATGGGTTCAAGGGGGGCAGAAAGGCCGTCCCAGTTGAGCGAGGCGCCTCCGAGGAGTCTTTCCCGTGAGTGATGCTTGATTTCAAAGCCCTGGCTGATCACCTTTTTCAGCTGGTCGGCGTGGGCGGTGCGCTGGAGTTGCCCGCTTTCCAGGACGGCCAGGCGCAAACCCGAGTGGCGCAGTTCGTTAGCGATCGTAAGCCCGGCCGGCCCGCTGCCGACAATGCAGACGTCATACGGGGCGGGATTGGCATCCGTAAGGTCGTTTGTATCGATAACCACCTAAAACCATTGAATCACACCCGCCCAGCTGGCGCGAGAAAACAGAGACAACGCAGGCGGATGAGGTCACGCAAAAGCATTTCCATCGTTCATTGTTCATTTGCCATTTGCATTTCATCAATCTTTCGATTCTGCGTGGCCCCGGGAGGTCCCTTACCAAATGGAAAATGGCAAATGAACAATGGAGAGCCAATTCCATCGTTCATTGTTCATTTGCTATTTTCCATTTCATCAATCATTCAATTCTGCTTGGCCCCGGGGAGGTCCCTACCAAATGGAAAATGGCAAATGAACAATGGAGAGCCAATTGCAAAAGTTTGATGACTCCAGATTTCTTTGTACTTCGACCGCTAAGGGGTATAAGCGCTAAAACAAGAAATCGCATTTTGTCCCGATAGGGACAAGGCAAGATAGCCCAGGGTACCGTTTTTCAGGTACCCTGGGTCTCGGTTCGATGTTATATCCCTTCCCTGAAGGGGAAGAGCAAATCGCCGAGGTTCTGCCCCTTGCTGTTCCCCTTCAGGGAACCGGTTGAAACCGAATCTGTGCGAACTATCGGGACAAAAAACCGAACCGTATTTTAGCGCTTATGCCCCGAAGAGGTCGCGTAGCAAAGCCTTCGGCGTTGAAATCCTCAAGACTTTTGCAATTGGCTCTCGAAAATGCTTTTCAAAGACATGCTTTTCAAAGACCTGTCCCACCTCAGCGGATTTGCAACAACCCGGGGGGTATTTCCTCCTTGACGCTAACGGTAACGGGACAGTATTATTCCCTAGCTCATTGCTAGCTGCGCACTAATGGGGACGCCCGGGCTTGTGGGAGTGGCGCTGAGTTCGACCCGGGCGCTGAACTATAGAAGGCGAGACGGGACGGCAGTGAGGATTCGCCCGACCTTGTACCCGTGTTCTTGAAGACCATCCATTTACAGGCGATCCCCGCTTGCAGCTTCGAACAGGCAGGCTATGAAAAAGGCCCTGATTACCGGTGTGACCGGACAAGACGGTTCCTATCTCGCCGAATTCCTGCTCTCCAAGGGCTACGAAGTCCATGGGATAATACGTCGCTCTTCCACCTTCAACACCGACCGGATCGATCACATCTACTGTGACCCTCATGAGTCGACGACGTTTTTCCTCCATTACGGCGACCTGAGTGACGGCGCCAGTCTGAGGCGCATCCTCGATCGGGTTCAGCCGGACGAGGTTTACAACCTCGCTGGTCAATCCCACGTCCGCGTTTCCTTTGAACAGCCCGAATATACCGCGGATATCATCGCCGCCGGCGCCCTGCGGTTGCTGGACGCGGTTCGCGATTATCAGCAGACTTGTAATCGCCAGGTCCAGGTTTATCAGGCAGGGTCTTCAGAGATGTTCGGCGCCGCTCCGGCGCCACAAAACGAGAAGACGCCGTTTCACCCGAGAAGTCCCTATGCGGTGAGCAAAGTCGCGGCACACTGGTACGCGGTCAATTACCGGGAAGCGTACGGGATGTTCGTCTGCAACGGAATCCTGTTCAACCACGAGTCACCGCGCCGCGGCGAGACTTTTGTGACTCGAAAGATCACGCGGGCGGTCGGCCGGATTAAAGCCGGACTGCAGGACAAACTGTATCTCGGTAACCTTGACGCGAAACGGGATTGGGGTTTCGCCGGCGATTACGTTGGCGCCATGTGGCTCATGCTCCAGCAACCCAAGGCGGACGACTACGTGATTGCGACGGGAGAATCGCACTCGGTCCGGGAATTTGTGGAAGAGGCCTTCAAGCACGCCGGCTTGGATTGGAGCGAGTATGTAAAGGACGACGCCCGGTATTACCGCCCCACTGAGGTCGACTGCCTCGAGGGCGATTACTCCAAGGCAAAGCGCGTCCTGGGCTGGACTCCGACCGTCACTTTCAAGGAGTTGGTCAGGATGATGGTCGAACATGACCTGCAACTGGCCGAGCGCGAAAGAAGCCTGGCGCGCAAAGGCTTCCCAAACTTTCCTCGTCTGGGTTAATTCCTGGTCAATTTCCTGAAACCCGGTCTGTAGCACCCGCGCGCACGACCGCATCCCAACAGAGATGGGAGCCTGGAGCACTCCAGGCTCTATTCGACTGCGGCCGTTCTGCGAAACAAGCCCCAATTGTGGACGCGTCTGCCGTCAAGCACGCGCGTGCTACAATACCTTGTTTCGAGAGGTACGAATTAAAGGCAATGTTTGAAAGCTTATCGGACAAATTACAGAAAGTCCTTCGTGACCTCAAGGGGGAAGGGCGGGTTTCGGAGAAGCACATCGACGAATCGATGCGCCAGATCCGTATTGCTCTCCTCGAGGCGGACGTCAACTTCAAGGTGGTCAAGGATTTTGTGGCCCGAGTCCGTGAGAAGGCACTGGGCCAGGAGGTGTTAAAGAGCCTGACTCCGGGCCAGCAGGTCGTCAAAATCGTCCGCGACGAACTGGTCGAGCTGCTTGGAGGAGAAGCGGTACCGATCCAGCACGCCAAGGTTCCCCCGACGGTGATCATCATGGTCGGGCTGCAGGGAAGCGGCAAGACCACGACCACCGGGAAACTGGCGCTCTGGTTGCGCAGAAACGGCCATCGCCCGCTCATGGTTTCAACCGACGTGTATCGACCTGCCGCCATTGAGCAGCTGTCAGTGATCGGTCGGGCGGTGGACATTCCGGTCTTTAATCTGGACGGCCTGAATGACGCCCTGGAGCGGGCGCGTCGGGCGCTGGTGCAGGCGCGCAACACCGGCTACGACGTTTTGTTGATCGACACCGCGGGACGGTTGCATATCGACGAAAACCTGATGGTCGAGCTGGAACGGATGCAGGAAATGCTGACTCCGAAGGAAGTCCTGCTGGTGGCCGATGCGATGACCGGGCAGGATGCCGTTAACTCTGCCGGGCAGTTCGACAAGCGACTGGCCCTGACCGGGGTGATCCTGACAAAGATGGATGGCGACGCCCGTGGTGGCGCGGCACTGTCTATCAAGGCCGTCACCGGAAAACCCATCAAGTTCGTAGGTGTAGGAGAAAAATACGACGCGCTTGAGATGTTCCACCCCGACCGGTTGGCTGGACGCATCCTGGGTATGGGCGACGTCTTGAGTCTTATCGAAAAAGCTGAAGAAGCGGTCGATGAGGAAGATGCCGAAAGGATGCTGGAGAAGCTGCGCCGGGATCAGTTCACCCTGGAGGATTTCCGTGATCAGCTGAGGCAGATCAGGAGGCTGGGACCGCTGGAGCAAATCCTGGGTATGCTGCCGCAATTCGGCCCGTTCAAGGGGATGAACAAGCTCAAGATCGATGAAAAAGAACTGGCCCATGTGGAAGCGATCATCAATTCCATGACCCCGCGAGAGCGGGTAAACTATAAAATCATCGACGGTTCGCGGCGGAAGAGGATCGCCAAGGGGAGCGGCCGTCCGGTGTCGGAAGTAAACCGCCTCCTCAAACAATACATACAGGCGCGCAAGATGATGAAACAAATGGGCAAGGGGTTGATGGGCAAGAGATTGCCAAAATTGAACTTTCCGATTTAAAAACCCCTTGCTAAAATGATATTTTTGTTTAAAGGAAGAGCCGCTGGCGGCTGGTTGCTGACAGCTCTCGGTTTTCGAATGCTGATCCTACGGATAAACAGCCGTCAGGCGTCAGCTGTCAGCAGTTCAAGGAGGAATGCTTGTTACGAATCCGATTAGCTCGTCATGGGGGCAAGAAAGACCCTCATTACCGTGTGGTGGTGGCGGAAAGACGAAGTCCGCGAGATGGGGATTTTGTCGAGATTGTAGGATACTACAATCCCGCCATGAATCCTGTTCGTTTGAATCTCGATCTGGAGAAGATTGATCGCTGGATCAGCCATGGTGCTCAGCCCAGTGAAACCGTCCGCTCTTTGATTAATAAGGTTCGACAGCCGGCATAATTGCTACTTCTGGCCGCGGTGTTCGCTGAAAAAGGCGTTCCAGCCCAGATGCACGCGTTTGAATGGTCGACATCAAGTTCAAACTCACGGAGGCGGTATGAAAGAGCTGATCGAAATGATTGCGAAAGCATTGGTTGACAATCCAAATCAGGTCAGTGTCACCGAAGTCGAAGGCGAACAGACGACGGTCCTGGAACTCAGGGTAGCGCAAACGGATCTGGGCAAAGTCATAGGCAAGCAGGGTCGCACGGCTCGGGCCATTCGCACCCTCCTCGGGGCGGCAGGCATGAAGCTCAGGAAGCGCTTCGTCCTGGAGATACTCGAATAATTGGACTCTTTCGTCAGCGTTGCCCAGATTGTCAAGGTGCGCGGTGTCAAAGGGGAGGTGGCTGCCGACCTCCTCACGGACTTCCCTAAGCGTTTTGCATCCATTCGATCAGTCCGCGTTCTGAAGGGAAGCGACATCTTCGACGAGATCCTGGAGCGCTACTGGTTTTACCGCGGACGCGTCATTCTCAAATTCCAGGGAAGAGAAACGCCCGAAGCCGCTCGGCCATTGGTGGGCGGGTATGTGCAAGTGCCCGAGGAGGAGCGCTTTGTCCCTCCCCGTAACACCTACTTCCACTCGGACCTCATCGGCTGCAAGGTCGAGGAAAACGGTGAGATCCTGGGCGTGGTGACCGGCATCTTTGAGTCGGGCGCCGACCAGGTCAGCCTCGAAGTCAAGACGGAAAACGGAGATGAGGTGATGATCCCGCTGGTTAAACAGTTCCTGAAAAAGGTCGACATCGATCAGAAGCTCATCAGGATAAAGAGTCTGCCTGGGCTGTTTTGACCGCGGCTATGCGGATGAGCCGCGGCAGCGCGGTCAACGTCATGCGTTTCAACATTATCACCATCTTTCCCGATCTCTTTGACCGTGTCTTCGACTTTGGCATGATCCAGCAGGCTCGTAAGAAAAACCTGCTCGAGATTGAGGTAGTGGATTTGCGGGACTTTACCGACGACCGGCGTCGGACGGTAGATGATCGGCCCTACGGCGGTGGTGATGGGATGGTTCTCAAGCCTGAACCGATCTTTCGCGCCGTGGAGAGTATTGAGGCTCGTTCGGCCGAGCGGCAACATGTCGTTTTGCTGACACCGCAGGGTGAGATTTTCAACCAGTCGGTTGCTAATGCGCTTTCGCTCAGGCCGATCGTAACGTTAATTTGCGGCCGCTACGAAGGCGTCGATCAGCGTGTGGCGGATCACCTCGTCGACCAGGAGATCTCTATCGGTGATTATGTCCTGTCAGGAGGGGAATACGCGGCCCTGGTCGTGGTTGACGCGGTGTCGCGCCTGATTCCCGGGGTTGTTGCCAAAGGCGGGTCGGTGCTGGAGGATTCGTTCATGGACGGAATCCTTGACTATCCGCACTATACCCGGCCACCCGAGTTTCGAGGCTGGAAGGTGCCCGACGTGCTGTTGTCCGGAGACCATGCTGAAATTTCGCGATGGAGAGCAGAACAGGCGCTCGAGTTCACCCGGAAACGCAGGCCGGATTTGATGAAAAAGTAGTTAGCGTTTTTATCCGTGTAATCCGCGCTATCCGTTCTATCCGCGGGCCTGGTACCCGCGGATAAGCGGATAAAACGGATAGCGCGGATTACGCGGATAAATTTGCCGGGACCGAAGGTTACAGAGGTTACTAAAACAGAGCTAAAACATGCTAGAATGTAAAACTTTCCACTGCAGGGGGTTGAGATGAACGTCGTGGATATGGTCGAGCGAAAATACATGGGGCGTGAGATCCCCGAATTCACGCCCGGCGATACGGTCCGCGTGAATGTGAAGATCAAGGAAGGCGAGAAATTCAGGATACAGGCGTTTGAAGGCGTAGTCATCGCGATTCGTAAGAACGGCCTCAGTTCGTCGTTTACCGTTCGGAAGGTCTCTTTCGGATACGGGGTGGAACGTATCTTCCCTATTTATTCGCCCATGATCGAAAGTATTGAACGGGTGAGGCGAGGGCGCGTGCGCCGAGCCAAGCTTTACTACTTGCGTGAGCGCAAAGGCAAGGCGGCCCGCATCAAGGAAGATCGCGATCGGCAGACGTAGTGACAGACCGCGGATACGGCGATTCGCTCGCTGTATCCGCAGTTTAAGCGACCCATTTCCGTGCCGCGAGTCACTAGACGTCGGTTAACAGCTGCCTTAAAATCGCCCGTGACTCAACATGTCTGAAAAGTACAAGGCCCTGCGCAACGCCGAAAAGTATGTACTCACGGGCAAGATCGCCCAGGCTGTTAAAGAGTATCAGAAGCTCCTGGACAAGGAGCCTGACGAGCCCACCCTTCTAAACACCGTCGGGGATCTGCTCCTGCGCCAGAATCAGCGCGAGGAAGCCCTCAACTACTTTCGCCGGGCGGCGGACGTCTATCTTCGCAACGGCTTCCTGCTCAAGGCCATCGCCGTCCACAAGAAGATATACCAGTTTGATCCCACTGATACTCACGTTAATGAGAGCCTTGCCGACCTTTATCAACGCCAGGGCCTCATTTATGAGGCTAGCCGGCACCTGAAGATCCTGATTCATCATTACTCCGAGGCCGGCAAGGTCGAACAGGCGTCCGTTTATCTGCAAAGACTAGCGCAGTTGAGTCCGAACAGTCCCGAGACTCAAGCGGAACTGGCCGAAATCCTGGAGATGCGTCACGACGAGGCGGGCGCACTTGAGCACTACCAGGCCGCGGCAGCGCTGTTCCTGCAGGCTGACTGCCCCATTCAGGCCTTCGAAGCGGCGCGGAAAGCGATCCAGATTGACCCGACCGACGAACGAACCGTGGAGCTTTATGTCTCGGGAGGGCTTAAATCAGGCAACAAAGAGGAAGTCCGAACGGCTCTCCACGACCTGATTGAGAAAACCGGCCAGCGGTTGCCTTACGAGATTTTCTTAGCCCAGATCCTCGAGGAGGAAGGAAAGACCGCGGAGGCGCACGCGAAATACCTTGAGCTGGAACCACTAGCGTATACGGATCCCCGGATTCGCGAGGGACTGACTAGGACGCTGGCCAAGCCGGCGGCCGACGACGCAGAGATCATGTCCAGCTCGGTCGAAGGATTTACTTTTGACGAGCCTCGAACGCGGGATCGCGGTGGCGTGACCGGCGGCTTGCAGTGGGCAGGGGGCGGGAGCTTCGAGGAACAGCATGACCCGTTGTTCGAGCCGAGACCATCTCTTTTGGGCGGTCAGGATTTGGCTTTCGCCAGTGGCGCCGCAGTGGATGACCGATTTGGTCCGCCTGTACCACCGCCCGATTCTTTGTGGAGCCCGGAAACGGCAGGTGTTGGAGAGGACGAAGAGGACCCCTACGAAGACGAAGAAGAGGAAGCTCCAGTTGATGTTGACATATCTCCCATAGAATCGTTAGATGAGGCATTACAGGAGGCCGATTTCTATCTGAAGCTGGGCTTTCGGGAGGAGGCCAAGAAGCTGCTGGAGCGGCTGCTGCGCAGCTATCCCCGCGATGAACGGGTTCGCAGGCGCGCGGAAAAGGTGATGACTATTCCGCCCGAGTTCGATATGTCCGCCGAACAGGTCGAACTCTTTTCTTCGGAACAGTCTGAGCAAGCGGGCCCGACCGAGCAAGCGAAAGAGGAAGGCGAGGCGGTGGCGCCAACGGCGGCACCGGAAGAAGCCGACGAGGACGCCCTTTTCGCTGATTTCCTCAAGCCCCGGGCGGCAGCAGAAGAGGAAATACCGCTCGAGGATCTTTTCGGCCGGCAGCCCGCCGAGGAGGCGGCCGGAAGCGAGATAGGATCAGGGCTGTTCGCCGAATCTGCCGAGGCAGTGGAAGCTGATGAAGTCGGGGCAGGGGAGTTGGCGTGGGGCGACGAAGCTCCCGTCTCCACTCTGGATCTCAGCCTCGATACCGAAGAACTTTCGCTCACGTCGATCGGGCCCGAAGACTTGGCTCCCACGGCTGAAGAGGCGCAGGACCTTGAAGAGGTCGCCGAGGAATCCGAGGTCTTGCAGCTAGACCTGGAATCGGCCCTGGCCGGTGTGGAACTGGGCGACGAGGATATGGGGGCGGTAGAGGTTCCGCCGGCCGAACGGCCGAGTCAGGCGGAGGAAGACCTTTTGCAGCTTGACCTGGAACCAACGGAGGCCGCTTCCGGGAGAGATGCCGAGGAAACCGCCCCGCTGCTTGATCTGGAGCTGTTGGAGACCCCGATTGACAGCGAAGGCGAGCAGGTGCAAGAGCTATGGGAAGCTCATGAAAAGGCTGATGAAGAAGATTTGCCCGTCCTGGAGTTCGTAGACCTGCCGTCGGCTGGACCGGACAAGACAGAAGATAAGAAGCTCGAGCCGGTCCTGTTGGAAGAACAGGAAGCGATTCTCAGTGATCTAGACGCTCGGTTGGCAAAGACCCAGGAGGCGGCGCCCACACTGACCTCCGATCTTATTCCGATCGAGGAGTTGGACGAGGCCCCGACTGCTCGGCAGCCCATCACAGAACCTGAGTTTGATGAGGAGATCGATTCGGCCCTCGACAGTCTCTTCTCGGGTGAGCCTTTAGAAGAAACGCCGGAAGAAGTGTTGAGGTATGATGTGGCTGCGACGGGCAGCCCGGATGATGCCACGAACCCCAAAGTCCATTATGATCTGGGGCTGGCGTACAAGGAGATGGGACTAATCGAAGACGCCGTCCAGGAGTTCCAGACGGCGGCTGAGCTGTTGAACAGCCCCGTCTACAATCCACAGAGGATACTGTGCTGCAGCATGTTGGCCAATTCTCTGCTGCAACTCGGGCGCTACAGTGAAGCGCATCGCTGGGCGGAAGAAGGCCTGCGAATTCCGGGGAAGAAGGAATTCGAATGGAAGGCCCTCAAGTATGATTCCGCCAGCGCGCTCGAGAAGCAGGGGAAATACCCAGAGGCAATGGAAGGCTTCCGTGAAATCTTGGATCGAGATCCTGAGTACCGGGATGTCCTGGCGCGCATCGACAATCTGTTGCGCACTCAATGATCAACAAGGTTCTTTTTTGCCTTTATGTTCTCTACTGCTGCGAGGTAGGGCTTTTCCTCTTTGTTTTTCCCTGGACCCGGCTTTGGGAGCAGAATGTCCTTCTTGACTATTACCCCTACCTCAGGACCGTCCTGCTGAATAACTTCTTCCGGGGCGGTGTTTCAGGTCTGGGAGTTGCCAACCTGATCCTCGGAGGATGGGAAATTGCCCATTTTCGAGAGTATTTCAAAAAAGCGTAACCTGTCTGCCCCTTTCCGGTACGCAATCTCGTCACGATTGTCTTTTCCCAGCCTGGATCCGGTCCGGTACCTGGACGCCCTTTTTCGGACTTCGGCAATGATCGTCCAATGGCGGGAGAAAGATTTGCCGCCGGAGGTAGCCGCGCCGTTCGTGCGCCACGGGATCGAAGTCGCCCGCCGGGCCGGGAAACTCTTCATCGTGAATTCTTATACGTCGATGGCGCTCGAAGAGCGTGCGGATGGAGTACATTTGACCTCCCTACAGAGCGTGGCAGAAGCCGTACGAGCGCGGAACGAATTGGCGCGGGCGGAGTTTTTGATCGGCAAGTCGGTTCATGCTGTTGAAGAGGCTTTGCAGGCGGAAGCGGAAGGCGCCGATTATCTACTTCTTGGTCCCGTGTTTGATCCGCTGTCCAAAGCGCCCCAGTCGCCCCCTCTCGGGTTGGAAAAATTGCGGCAGGCGGTGGAGCGGGTCGGTATTCCGGTCATTGCCTTGGGAGGCATCGACAAGAATAACGCCGCCGAAGTTCTCCAGACCGGCGTTGCCGGAATAGCAGGGATCAGCTGGGTCATTGAGGAGGTCGAGGCGCTCATCCGGAACGGCTGACGTCAAGAGCGTAACCTGTCTCGAGCATTTGAAGCGTATCGACAACGTCAGCCCAGACTTATTGTGGTCGGACTCTCCAGAGTTCGACACCGGACCGCAGGCAGGATCAGCAGTGCCAGCATCCTCGTGTACGGGTCCAGTTTGTAGTCCTGCCTTTTAGATCGATCGATTTACTCTCTCTGGCCCGCTGGGAGGACACCCTTCGCTTTAAGGCTTGGTACTCGTTTTGGAGCTCCAGCGGGGGAAGCTTAGGGACAGTCCCTACATTGATGTCCGCAAGGGGAGACCTATCCGGCAATTACTTCGCCGGGGCGCCGAGGCCATACTGCGAGCCTTTGCGGGCGATTTCGGAGGTCTTCTCGGCTTCCAGCACCTCCTTGTACAGGATCTCGTCCTTGTTCTTTATCGCCAGCTGTTTAATCGGCTCGAGCTGAGGGGTGAATTCCATGATTTTCTTATTCAGCTTCTCGAGCGACTTCTTGACATCCTTTTCTTTGGCCAGCTTGTACTTTACTTGCTCGTCGATATTGACCATGAGGGAGTCAAGGGCGCGCCGATAAGCGTGGACCATCTGCTCCAAGGTATAAAACTCGAGGGGATTCGGGTCCTTCTCGGTCCATTCCTGGTTATTCATTCGGCGCTTGATTTCGACGAGGCGGGCTTCGGCGATCTCCAGGAAAGCGTCGACACGCTTCTTCAACTCCTGGTTGTTCTGGATTTTCTCGTATTCCTGGTCTGTAAACTGGTCGCCGGTAATCTCGTAGGAGTACCTGGTCTCGCCTTGCCAAACCCGCAGCATGGGAGGGGCGAATCCCTGGATAATAGGAGTCTGCTGGTGAATGTGCGTTTCGGGCTCAGGAGCACGCGAATTGGTGCTTTCCTGTTCCAGGGCGCTGCCGAAGAAGTTCCTCAGAAGCTCGCCTCGGAGCCTTGCCAGCTCCTGGATCGTATGGTCAAACTCAGCGTGGTACTCGTAAGGCGCGATAGTCTTGGCGTCTCGAATATCTGAAAGGAGCTTGCGCAGTTCGATTTCAAACTTCCTGACTTCGCCCGCTTTTCGGTCCTTTTTGTTAGCCGGCAGTGGTTCGTTGATAGCGTACTGGGCCAAAGCTTCAAGTCGATTCAACGTTGAAACGATCTGGTCGACCTTCTTCTTCTCGATCAGTTCGCGCAGCTCCTTCGAGAAGCGCTTTACAGCGTCCGCAAACACTTCCATCCGGTCTTTGTATTTGACTTTCTGGTTGTATTTTCGGAGTTCTTTCTCGTTGAGGAGCTTGTCCAAGGTGAGACCCTGATCGGACTGCCCGGGGAGAGGGCAGACCAGGAAGCCAAGCAGGCAGAAGAGAAGAAGCGGGGCTCTCATTTCCAATTCATATTCGACTACGACCAGGTTGACGATAACCAGGTCCGGTGTTCGGCCGTAGTCTTATTTTACACCTTACATTCTCTCGGGTGCGTCGATACCGAGCAGGTTCATCGCCTTCAAAAGACCCAGGCGCGTGACATCAGCGACGGCCAGGTAAAACGACCTGCGCGCCCGATCTTGTTCGGACAGTATATGATATCGGTGGTAAAAAAGGTTGAACTGCTGGGCGACGGTGAAAGTGTGTTTTGCCATATAGGACACTTCCAGTGTTCCCACCGACTGGTTCACAGCATCCTCGATTTTGGCGACGAGCATCAGGAGCGCCCAAATTCCGTTGTCGTTCAGAAATGATTCTAGGCGAGCCGGCTCATCAAACAGGCGCTTCGCCTCACATTCCCACCCATCTCCGGTCTCTCTCGCGGCCATCTTACGGAAAATGTTGTTGGCACGAACGACCGAATATTGAAGGTAGGGGCCTGTCTCCCCCTCAAAGCTCAGGGCTTCGTTGAAATCAAAGGCGATCACCGAATTCCGGGTGTACTTGAGCAGGAAATAGCGAAGCGCTCCGACTGCTATCTGGTGAGCAATGGCCTTTCGTCGCTCCGCAGGAAGATCCGGCTGGCGGGAATCGACTTCTTCCAAGGACTTCTCGATCAACTTGTCGACGAGGTCGTCGGCTTTGACGCCCAGGCCTTTTCGCCCGGAGACTTCGACGTACGGGCGGTTGCGATCCTCCTCGGACAGTTCTATTCCAAGTTCCTGGCAACAGGCGGGCGAGAGCGCCACCATTTCATATGAGAAGTGAACGGAGTTTTCGGCCTGCTCATGGTAGCCAAGTGCCCGCAGCCCCTCGACGACAACGTTTTGCAAGTAAGACTGGCGCACATCGATGACATTGTAAACGCGGGCGCCATGTCCAAAACGTGGCTGGGAGTCAGGTACCTCCGCGGTAGTCGAGGCCCAGACTATCTTACCGTCCGGGTATCTATGAAAAGGACGATATTTGAAATCCTTGTCAAGCAGCCCGAACTTCCAGAGCTGATAGGCTATGTCTTTTCCGACATAGGTTACCGTGCCGTTGCTGCGCACGATGATCTTCTCATCGGCCGCCTGGCCTCCTTCATCAGGAAGCGGCATGACCCAGCATCCCTTGTTGGGCCCTTCGGTTCGGAAAACGATGGCGCCGCGTTCCTTCAGTTTCTGAAAAGCTTCGTCCCAGAACCTTCCTTGAAGAATCTCACTCTCACGCGGAAGCACATCATACTGGACACCGATCCGCAACATGGTGCAGAGGTGGGCGTGGACGATCCGATCCGAGACGTACGCGGCTAGCTCGGCGGTTTCGCCGTGTCCTTCCTCGATTTCCTTGAGGGCCTGATAACGATATTGCAGGCGTGACTCATCCTGTGAGAACCAATCCGAGACTTCGGCGTAGAGGTCCCAGCAGTAATAGTCAAAGGGGTCGGGCAACTCGCTGACCTGATTGAGGGTCAGACGGCGAAGCTGTTGAAAACCGACGACGACGTCGGCCACTTGTACGCCCGTGTTGTCTATATAGTTCTGGACTTCCACCTCTTTTCCGGAGGCGCGCAGTAGACGAACGAAGGTATCTCCCAGGGCGGCATTTCTCAGATGGCCAATGTGAGCCGCCTTGTTGGGGTTGATGTTGGTATGCTCGACTATGACTTTTGGGCCGGCCGGCTCGGTTCTGTTGTCGGCGACCCAGGCGTAAAGATCGCGAAAAAATGCCGCGCGATCAAAGAAAACATTGACGTAACCTGCTCCCGCGGCCTCGAATCGAGACACCTCGGGGAGAGGGCCGATATGGGAGACTACCTCCTGGGCGATCTGGCGAGGAGCTTTTCTCAGCGTCTTTGCGAGTTCAAAGGCGAAAGGGAAAGCCAGATCCCCCATTTCCGTCTTCGGAGGGGTTTCGACCGGGAGCTTTGAAAGCTCAATACCGTAGTGTTGTTGTATGAAATCTCGAAGATGAGCAGCGACGGTCTCGATTCTGCGCAAGAGCATAACGCATTATGATAACGCATCGGGCGCCGGGAGGCACCCGTCAGGCGTGGCCAGCCGGCGCACGGCTTCGATGGCCTTCGGGATCGCCTGGTGAACAGCATCGGACAAGCCTTCGCTCAGTTCGAAGCGCTCCCCACCGATGCTGACGAGGTACGTACGGGGAATACGCCCATACAAGACCTTGGCGGTGGTGAGCAGCATGGGCGGAGCAAACTGGTGGGTAAAGCGTTGATGAGGAGTTTCCGGAGGACGGACTTCTTCGACCCGGATTTCGCCTGGCTGGCTCTCGGCGCTGGCGTCAATGAAAATTGTGAGCTGTGATTGGCTCATCAGTTCGGCCAGCTCTGGCCGCGGCTGGAGCTCGGTCAGGATCTCGATATCCGGGTCCTGAAGCTCAGCGCCGAGTCGGCGGGCGATTTCCGGTCCGACTCCATCGTCGCCCCGTAAAGGATTCCCATAACCGACAATAAGCACCCGCATCCCGCTCTAACCGCCAAAACCGTATCCGCGTGATCCGCGTTGTCCGTCCTATCCGTGGGCTGCCCGCGGATAGCACGGATCACGCGGATCACACGGACTTGAATCACCGTTGCAACTTGTCGAGCACCTCGCCTTGTGGGCCGACGAGTTCGATCGTCAACGGCATTTGCCCGATTGCATGCGTCGAACAACTCAGACACGGGTCATAGGCTCGGATAACTGCCTCCACCCGGTTAAGCATGCCTTCCTCGAGCTTGTTCCCGTCGACGAATCGCCGGGCCACCTGCAGGACAGCCCGATTCATCGCCAGATTGTTATGTCCGGTGGCGATGATCAGGTTAGCCCAGATGATGCGCCCCTGGTCGTCGATCTTGTAGTGGTGAATAAGCGTACCACGCGGCGCCTCGGCTACCCCGACTCCTTCAAAGTTGTTGGGAGCTGCAAAGGCACGGACATGCTTGCTGAGAATGTCCTCGCTGTGCAACAGTTGCTCCATTTTCTCCCAGCAGAACAAGATCTCGATCAGTCGCGCGTAGTGGTAGTGGAAGGAACTCAACACTGCCCCGCGCTCCAGGGTCCGAAATTCCGCATACTCCTGGTCGGCCAGCGGAGTGCCGCACTGATTGACAATATTCAGCCGAGCCAGGGGCCCGACCCGGTAGATGCCGTTCGGATAGCCGAGTGGCTTGTAGTACGGGAATTTCAAATATGTCCAGGGCTCAACGGCCTCACCCAGGAACTCCTGGTAGTTACACGGATCGACATGATCGGCCACGATGTTCCCGGTCGAATCCACGATGCGCATCCAACCGTCGCCGTAGAAGCCGAGGCCGGCGGTTGCGCTCACCATCCCCATGAACATGGTTGGGAAATTGCCGAAGACACGGATTTCTTCGCGGTAGTCCTCCAGTCCCCGCTTAAACCAGGCCAGGGTCCGGAGGATGATATCGATTCCTTCGGGAATCAGCGAGAGGATCCGGTCGCGCTGCTCGACTTTCAAGGGAGCGTTGACACCGCCGGGCACCACCCAGGCGGGGTGAATGCGCTTGCCACCCAGCGACTCGATGATTTCCTGCCCGAACTGGCGCAGCCGGATGCCATCGCGCGCGACATTCGGGTTAGCGCTCATCAAGCCGAAAATATTCCGGGTCGTCGGATCGGCGTCCATGCCGAGCAAGAGATCCGGTGACGAAAGGTGAAAAAAGCTCAGTGCATGAGACTGAATGATCTGGGCCAGATGCATGATCCGGCGCAGATTGGCTCCAGGCTCGGGTATTCGAACCCCCATGAGGGCATCGCAGGCCTTGGCGGAGGCCATCAAGTGGCTGACCGGGCAGATGCCGCAGATACGAGCCATCAGCGAGGGCATTTCGTAAAAGGGACGACCCTCGCAGAGCTTCTCGAATCCTCGCACCTGGCCGACATGAAAAAAGGCATTGTTGACCCGTCCGTCCTCATCGACGTGGATCGTGATTTTTCCGTGACCCTCGATCCGGGTCAATGGATCAATAACTATCTTCTTTGCCATGGTTATATCTATGCTCCAAACCGGCTCAGTAGGCTGATGTCCGGAACCGAGCCTGAGAGAAGTCCCGTCAACAGGGCATAAATGGTATCGGCCGAGGGCGGACATCCAGGCACGAAGACATCGACTGGGACGACTTCACGAACCGGGCAGACTCGACCTCGCAAAGCGGGCACTGCTTCCGACGGAATTTGCGGCTGAAGCGTGACGTTTTCCAGATAAAGCCGTTCCAGGACGGCTTTCTGACCGCAGGGATTCCGCATCGAAGGGACGTTACCGGTTACGGCGCAGTCTCCCAGAGAAACGAGCGTCTTGGTCCGCTCGCGTATCATCTTGACCTTCTCTTCGTCCTCGACGCTTCCGACTGCCCCTTCGATCAGGGTGACGTCGACTTCCTGCGGGAATTCCTTGTTATCAACTAAAGGCGAATAAACCAACTCGACTTTGTCGGCTATTTCAACCAGTCGCTCATCCATATCCAGCAAGGACATATGGCAACCGGAACAGCCGTCAAGCCAGACGGTCGCCAGGCGTATTTTGCTCATTGACGTCCCTCCCTCATTGAAACGATGTAGGGCAGGAATCCTTTCTTCTTTGACATTTCTGCTACAGACTTGCCTTTTTCAACCAGGGCGCCGGTCGGGCAGAGTTGCACGCATTTGCCGCAACTCGTACACGTATCGGAATTGCCCCACGGTTCGTCCATATCGCTGATGATCCGGGCGTTGACGCCGCGGCCCATCACATCCCAGGTGTGGGCGCCTTCGATTTCTCCGCAAGCCCTCACACAGCGGGCGCATAGAATGCAGCGATTGTGATCGACTACGAAACGCTCATGCGAGGCGTCGACAGACAATTTCGGGAATCGGTAAGGGAACCGTATGCTGTCGATTCCCAAGCTTTGAGCCAGGCTCTGCAGCTCGCAATTACCGTTTGAAACACAGACGGCACAGATATGATTGCCCTCGGAAAACATCAGCTCGAGGATCATTTTTCGGTAGTTATCGAGCCGCTCGGACCTGGTCACGACCTCCATACCTTCGCGAACCAGGGTCACGCAGGCCGGGAACAGCTTCGGCGATCCCTTGATCTCGACCAGGCAGAGACGGCAGCTTCCGACTGCCGAAAGTCCGGGCACCTGGCACAGAGTCGGGATGTTAATGCCGTTTTGACGAGCCACGTCCAGGATCGTTTCTTCTTCCCGGCCGCTGACGTGGCGATCATCGATTATCAGGGTTTTTACCCTGGCAGGAGCGGTGCTCATGCTGAAACCTCCCTCGGTACTTTGATTGTGCAAACTCCGGCCGGGCAGGTCTTGGAGCTGATGTGCTCCATATACTCTTCCCGGAAATACCGGAGCGTGCTGAGAACCGGGTTTGGCGCCGACTGGCCCAGGCCGCACAAGCTGGTGTTTTTAACCAGGTCGCACAGATCCTCGAGCATTTTCAGGTCGTCCATGGTCGCCCGGCCTTCTGAGATCTTGCAAAGTAGGTCGTACATTTGTGCCGTTCCAACCCGGCAGGGTACGCACTTGCCGCAAGATTCCGTCATGCAAAACTCCATGAAGTACTTCGCCACATCGACCATGCAGGACGTCTCGTCCATGACGATCATGCCGCCCGAACCCATGATGGATCCCAGCTTGTTGAGCGACTCATAGTCGACCGGCATATCCAGGAACTGCTCCGGGATGCAGCCACCGGAGGGGCCTCCCGTCTGGACCGCCTTTAAGCGCTTGCCGTCGGGTACGCCTCCGCCTATGTCGAATACGATTTCGCGCATGGTCATCCCCATAGTCACTTCGATCAGGCCCGTATTCCGGACCCGGCCGGCAAGCGCGAACACTTTTGTCCCCTTGCTTTTTTCGGTCCCGATCGAGGCATACCAGGCGCCGCCTCGAAGCGCGATAGGAGCGATATTTGCCAGCGTCTCGACGTTATTGATCAGGGTCGGACAACCCCAAAGGCCTCTTTCAGCCGGATACGGAGGCCGCGGCCTCGGGCTTCCTCGACGGCCTTCAACGGAAGCGATCAAGGCGGTCTCTTCTCCGCAGACGAAAGCTCCCGCGCCAAGTCGGAGGTCGACATTGAAACTGAACGTAGTCCCACAGATGTCGTTGCCCAGGAACCGCAGGCGGCGCGCTTGTTTAATGGCGTTTTGAAGCCGTTCAATGGCAAGTGGGTATTCGGCGCGCACATAAACATAACCGTGCGAGGCGCCCACCGCGTAGGCAGCAATGGCCATCCCCTCGAGAATCCGATGGGGGTCGCTTTCGAGCACACTCCGGTCCATGAACGCGCCGGGATCGCCTTCGTCCGCGTTACAAATGACGTACTTGGGACTTCCCGGAGCCTTGGCCACCGTGCTCCACTTCAAGCCGGTGGGATACCCGGCCCCTCCGCGACCGCGCAATCCGCTCTGGTAGACTTCCTCGAGGATCTGGGCGGGTGTCATTTCAGTCAAGACCTTTGTCAGGGCTTGATAACCGCCCGCCAGGAGATAGTCCTCGATGCGGTTCGGGTCAATCTTGCCGCAGTTTTCAAGGGCAATCTTCGTCTGTCGTGTAAAGAAGGGAGACTCAGCAGGGCCCTTGATCCGTTCGACCGGCTTTCCACCGAGGCTGCTCACAATTTCCGGGGCGTCTTCGGGCTTGACTTCCTGGTAGAGTGTCCCGGTCTCTTCGACGGAGACAAGCGGGCCAGCAGCGCAGAGTCCCATGCACCCGACGCCTTTCACATGACACTCGTGTTCGCGTCCCTGGCGCTTTATTTCCTCCTCCAGCGCGGTCTTAACCTGACCGCTATTAGAGGAAAGACAACCGGCGGCGATGCAGACACAAATATGATGTTTGAAGCTTTCCTGCTTCTCCCGCTCGGCTGTAATGGTATTGTTCAGGTCTTCCGGTGTCATTTCGTCCACCTCCGCATTCGCTTAATGGCCTCCAGTGGGGTCAACTTCCCCACCACTTCGCCGTCCATAACGGCCGCCGGCGCAAGGCCGCACGACCCCAGGCAACGAGCTGAGACCAGCGATATGTTGCCGTCGGAGGTTGTCTCGCCCGGCTTGATTCCGTATTCTTCTTCAATGGCCGAAAGGATTGCGGGAACACCTTTGATGTAACAGGCCGTTCCGGTACAGATCACGCATGTATGCCTTCCCTGCGGCTTCAGATTGAAGAAATGATAGAAGGTGGCCACTCCATAAACCTGACTGAGAGGAACTCGCAACGCACCGGCCACAAATCGCAGAGCCTCTTCGTCCAGGTAGCCGAAAGTTTCCTGAACCGTGTGCAATGTCTCGATCAACGCATTGGGCCGGTATCCATGTCGGCGCATGGTCGCGCCGACAATCCGCCACCGTGTATCACTGGAGGGCGGAGTGGTACTTCCAAACTCGGTCCACATTCACAGACTCCTTTCTCACCCCTGCATAGGGCAATATGCACGCCAGAAGGTAACGAGCCTGCAACCCGCCAATGACGCGCCCCACCATCCAGATACGTGGGTGAAAGGACCCAAGAAGCTGTGAAAACACGTAGCGGGTCGTGCTCTAAGCTAGAAGCCAGAAGCCAGGAGCCAGGAGCCAGAAGTCGGAAGCAAGAAGCCAGGAGTCAGGAGTCAGAAGTCAGAAGCCAGAAGCCAGAAGCCAGAAGCCAGGAGCCAGAAGTCTAACTGCTGCCTGGTGTTTCAGCCCGTTCAGGATCTGACAGTCGATCCACGGCCGGGTGATATCCCCTCTGATTAGCGTTCGAACAAATGTGCTGTCGAGAACCGGACCCAGGGACTACTGATCTTCTCCCTGGCTGGAACCGGCCTATAAACTTCTTGCTCCTCGCTTCTGACTCCTGGCTCCTGGCTTCTGGCTCCTGGCTTCTTGCTTTTCGCTTCTTCCAGGGGGCGCGTTAGCCTCAGACTGCGCGGTTGGCGACGGCTGCCTCGACACCCGCTTTGGGCTCGTAGTCGCAGAACATTGGCAAGTTCTTGAGACAAGACTCGGGTCGAAGGTCCCGGTTATCGGCGAGAAGTCTCTCTGCGGCGGCTGGATCCAGCGGACGGGAGAACAAGTAGCCCTGGCCGTACTCACACTTCAAGGGCAGGACCTCGGCGAACTGCTCGGGCGTTTCAATACCTTCAACCACCACTTCCATTCCCAGGTCGCTCGCCATCTGCACGACTGCCTGCAGAACTGCGCGGTTTTCTTTCCTCGTTCCTCGCCGGCTGATGAACGATCGATCGGTCTTAAGGGTGGTGATTGGAAACTGATGGAGATAACTTAAGGCGGAGTAACCTGTACCGAAATCATCCAG
>Ga0116188_1001284_pt1 | contig 22102 bp, 21 predicted proteins | sample AD_JPNTR2_MetaG_FD_89807 | JGI IMG/M metagenome (GOLD analysis project Ga0116188, IMG submission 89807) | Active sludge microbial communities of municipal wastewater-treating anaerobic digesters from Japan - AD_JPNTR2_MetaG | ecosystem: Engineered > Bioreactor > Anaerobic > Digestate | place...
ACGGCCGCGGCCGTATCGTGCCGTTTCGAGACGCGGACGCACTTGCCGAGCAGGTGAACGAACTCTTCGAGCACGAAGCAGAACGTCACGCCATGCGCAAGCGAGCTTACACTTTCTGTCGCGAAATGATCTGGAGCGAAGTGGCGCGCAAATATTTGAAGATCTTCTCAGAGGTGAAGCGCGAGAGAGAAAGTTCACCACGAGTCGTCTTTCGTGCGAGAACCATGGAGTCCCAGCCAGGAGAGGTTCCGCAGCCTAAACTTGACCATATCATTCGCCTGACTCAGGATGCCGGCATTCTCCAACACGCGCGTTACATAGTGCCGGACCGCCGTCACGGGTACTGCACCGACGACAACGCCAGGGCTCTCATTGCTGTCCTGATGGCCCAGGATCTTATCGCCGACAGCACCACAATAACTAATCTGGCGTGCACTTATCTCGGCTTCCTGCTGCATGCGTTTAACGAGAAGAAGGGCCGGTTCCGCAACTTAATGAGTTATGACCACCGCTGGCTGGACGAAGTCGGATCCGAAGACAGTCACGGCCGTGCGATCTGGGGGCTCGGCGAAGCCGTAGCCCTAGCAGAATCGGATGATCTTCGAGCGGCGGCCCAACATTTGTTTGACAAGGCATTGCCAGCAGTTACGGATTTCACATCGCCTCGAGCCTGGGCGTTTGCCCTGATCGGAATACACGCGTACCTGAGACGCTACGGAGGCGACAGCGAAGCACGGCGCATTCGCGAGCGCCTGGCGGAGAAGCTGCTGCGCCTGTATTGCGATAACGCGTGCGACGACTGGCCCTGGATCGAGGACATCGTTGCTTATGCTAACGGGAAAATCTCTGAGGCGCTCATCGTGTCCGGCGCTTCCCTCCATAAGGACAAAATGCTGGAAGCTGGACTGCGCAGCTTGGAGTGGTTGTTGGAGATCCAGACCGATCCCAGAGGCCATTTCGTGCCTGTCGGGTGCAACGGATGGTATCCGCGCGGCGGCGAAAAGGCGCGATTTGACCAGCAACCCATCGAGGCGCTGGATATGATCCAGGCATGTCATCAAGCCTACGCAGCCACCAGCAACCCGAAATGGCTCACACACGCACAGCGCTGCCTGGAATGGTTCCTGGGACGCAATGACCTGAATGTCCCACTCTACGATGACAAGACCGGAGGGTGCTACGACGGACTGCATGCCGACGGGCCCAATCGCAACCAGGGCGCAGAATCGACCCTGGTCTGTTTCCTTTCATTGCTCAGCGCTCATCAACTCCGGAGCAAGCAGATTTCTGTCGAAGCTATAGCCCAGGTCGAACCGGAGGAATCCAAGGAGCTAGTGAGCCATGGCCGGTAATCCCATTGTAATGGTCAGTTCTTACCCGCCCAGACTTTGCGGCATCGCAACTTTTTGCGAGGAGGCGCGGGAGTTCATTCAGAAGGCGAATCCCGGCCGCGACGTGCTCGTAATCAGCCACACCGACGGGCAAGGCGAAGGCGTTTGCCCGCTGATCGACATAAGACGTCGAGATTGGTGGGCGCCTGTGGCTAAACAAATCGAAAAATTAGATCCCTACGCGGTACATATCCAACATGAATACGGTCTATACGAGTACCGTGACGAACGCGGGTTCGGGGACGGCAATGAGGGCTTCCTCAATCTGCTGGAAGCGCTGGGGGACATCCCCACAGTGGTCGAGCCGCACACCATTCACGGGAGGCTGACCGACTTTGAGGCGGATTTCGTGTACAAGATGTGCCAGCGGGCCGACGTTGTACTGTTCAAGTGCCATTACCAGAAATGGCGGCTGGATTGGACTTTTCACGGGAGAGGCTGGCAAACCCCAAGGAATATCATGGTTGTCCCTCACGGAGCGCGTCCTGACAAGCGTCGCGGTGTGCATGAGATTCCGGAACTTAGAAAACAGTTGGGTTTGGATCGAGCCGGTCTGGCAGACCACCTGGTCGGCATGGTCGGGTGGATCCAATCCAACAAACGATGGGACATCCTTCTGTCCATGTGGGAAGAAATCCACCAGGAGATAGAGAAGCGTACTGGGCAGGACTGGGATTTACTTGCCGCCGGAACCATGCGGGACCCCCATCACAAACAGGATTACGACAACTGGAAATCAGAAGTCCAGATCTTGGCCAGGAAGGGATTGGCTCATTACCACGAATTCATTCCGCGGGGAGATGATTACTATAACGTAATGGCCGTGTGCGACTTCATCGTGCTTCCCAGTACCGACGAAACCCAGTCTGGGACGCTGGCACGAGTGATCGCGCTGAACAAGCCCTTTATTACAACCGCGCCGATGGAAGGCCTCACCGCCCAAACGCTGGAAAGCGAAGGCGGCCTTCTCTTCACGACCAAGGCCATGCTCAGGGAAAAAGTCATTCAACTGGCGACCGACGAGGGACTGCGCTTGAAGTTCGGTGAGAATCTTAAGCGCTATCTCGACAATGTCGTTTCCTGGGAAGTTGTGGCCCACCAATACAACGAGGCCTACGAACTGGCGAGACACGCGGTTAGAACGGGTCAGCCGGTGGTTCTCGCACTGGAATTCTGACCAAAGACAATCAAAGACAATTCTGATTACAAGAAAGGAGACCATTTCTGCAGAGCAATGCCCGAGTCCAAGTTCCGAGAGCTTTTCAAAAGACACCCTCAGAACCCCATCATCCAGGCGTGTGATCTCCCTTATCCCGCTAATTCTGTTTTCAATGCCGGCGCCACCTGCGTAGGGAACGAGACTCTGTTGCTGATGCGCGTCGAAGACCGCCGAGGAATTTCGCACTTAACAGCGGCTCGCAGCTACGATGGGATCTCTGACTGGCGGATTGATCCCGCCCCGACACTCTTGCCCAACCCTGAAGAATATCCGGAGGAAATCTGGGGCATCGAGGATCCGCGGGTAACACGCATCGAGGCCCTGGATTCATGGGCCGTTCTGTACACGGCCTATTCGAAGGGCGGTCCTCTGGTTTCTTTGGCCATCACCAAAGACTTCAAAAGCTTTGAGCGCAAAGGCGTTGTCATGCCGCCCGAAGACAAAGACGCCGCGCTCTTCCCGGTCCAGTTCAACAAACGTTGGGCCATGCTCCATCGACCCGTGCCTGGCTTCGCCATGGTAGGAGCACATATCTGGATTTCTTTCAGCCCTGACCTGAAACACTGGGGCGATCACCACATCGTTATTCCCGCCCGCAAAGGAGCCTGGTGGGATGCCAACAAGGTCGGTCTTTCACCGCCTCCGTTGCTCACCGAGAAAGGCTGGCTGATCCTTTATCACGGCGTTCGGACCACGGCGAGTGGTTGTATCTACCGGCTGGGCCTGGCGCTGCTGGATTTAAACGATCCCACGCGCGTCCTGGCCCGGTCGGACGAATGGGCCTTTGCACCAGAAGAGAACTACGAAGTAATAGGCGATGTGGATAAGGTGGTCTTCCCTTGTGGTTGGGTCACCGATGGTGATGAGGTCCGGGTCTATTACGGAGCCGCGGACAGATCCATCGCCCTCGCCACGGCCCACGTATCCGAGCTGCTGGACTGGCTTGACCAGCACAACCGACCATACGAAGAATAGGCGGCCAATTATGCGAATCGCAATGCTTTCTCCGATCGCCTGGCGCACACCTCCCAGACATTACGGCCCGTGGGAGTCGGTAGTCTCCTTGCTGACCGAAGGCTTGCACGCCCGCGGGCTTGACGTCACCCTGTTCGCCACCGCCGACTCATGCACCTCGGCCCGGCTGATCAGTGTCTGTCCCAGGGGATATGAAGAAGACCCGGAGATTCTACCCAAGGTGTGGGAGTGCCTCCACATCTCCGAGCTATTCGAGCGCGGAAATGAGTTCGACCTGATTCACAACCATTTCGACTATCTGCCGCTGACCTACACCGGTATGACCAGTACCCCGGTTGTGACCACCATCCATGGTTTTTCGTCCCCGAAGATCCTTCCCGTTTACCGGAAATACAACCGTAAGACTTATTACGTGGCCATCAGCGAGGCTGACAAGAGCCCCGACCTCGATTACATTGCCACCATCCACCACGGGATTGACTTGACACGATTCACCTTCAGGCCTGAGCCCGGGCGATACCTGCTTTTCTTCGGGAGGATCCACCCTGAAAAGGGCACTCACACCTGCATCGAGATCGCACGAAGGATTGGTATGAAGCTTGTTCTTGCCGGCATCATTCAAGACCAGGCTTACTTCAATGCCCGGGTCCGTCCGCACTTAGACAATGAGCGGATCGTTTACTTGGGCAGCGTCGGTCCGGACAAGCGCGACGAGCTTCTGGGTAACGCGCTTGCCCTGCTCCACCCCATCGAATTTGACGAGCCTTTCGGATTGTCCGTAGTGGAGGCCATGGCCTGCGGAACCCCCGTTGTTGCCATGCGCCGTGGGAGTATGCCCGAAATCATCCTGCACGGTGTGAACGGTTTTCTGGTTAACACGGTGGAAGAAATGATCGAGGCGGTCACCCGTGTAAACCAGTTGGCACGAATCGATTGTCGACGGGAGGTCGAACGCCGCTTCACCGTGGACCGCATGGTGGAGGACTACATTCGCGTGTACCGCGAGATTCTCGAAAATCACCAAAAGGCAAGGGATAAAGGCATAGGGGGATAAAGGGATAAAGGCGCAAAGGGAAAGCATTTTTTCCATTTGGCCGGGACAAGCAGCATCGAGACACATCGATGAAATGGAAAATGGGAAATGGCAAATGGAAAATGGAAAATGCTTTTCCCTTTATCCCTTGATCCCTTTATCTCTTTATCCCTTTGAAGCTAGCGGAGGTTCTGTGATCACACGTTACCAGCACAACCCCATTCTGACCCCGCGGGACGTTCCCTACCCTGTAGTAACCGTTCATAATGCTGGGGTTACCAAGCATAACGGCAAATACATCATGTTGTTCCGATCGCACTGCCGCAACGGTCGTTCCATCATTGGACTGGCAGAGAGCGAGGACGGGCTGAGCTTTCAGGTAAGGCCGGAACCGTTTATGGTCCCGGCGCAAACCGAACCATTTTCCACTTATGAGGAGTACGGTGTTGAAGATCCACGCATTTGCACGATCGACGGTGTGCACCTGATCACCTACAGCGCGTATTCCCGGCATGGTGTCCGGGTGGCCCTTGCCAAAACCGTGGATTTCTCGGAGGTTGAACGTGTCTCGCTGATTACTCAGGCCGACTACCGAAACGTGGTCCTCTTTCCCGAGAAGTTTGGCGGCCGCTATGCCCGGCTGGATCGACCGCACAGCGAAATATCACCCTGGTCAATCTGGATTTCCTACTCGCCGGATCTAATTCATTGGGGCGACTCAAAAGTCCTTATAAAGCCCTTGACCTATCACTGGGATGAAATGAAGGTGGGGCCCGGGGCCACGCCAATCAAGACGGAACGAGGATGGCTGAACATCTTCCATGGCGTCTTTAAAACCATGGACGGGGCGATCTACCGGCTCGGAGTCGCTCTTCACGATCTGGAAGACCCTTCCAGAATATTGGGAGTGGCGGATGACTGGATCCTTCAGCCCGAAGACCCTTGGGAAGTTACCGGCTACGTTCACAACGTTGTCTTCTGCTGTGGCGCCGTGCCCGAAGAAGACGGGACAGTCAAGATTTACTGGGGTGGCGCCGATTCGGTCATGTGTGTCGGCACCGCCTCGATCGCGGATCTGGTTTCCCTGTGTCTGGAGAAACCGAGGCCGCCCTGCTGAACAGTATCCGCGCTATCCGCGTCTTCCGCGCTATCGGCGGGTGTTGCCCACGGATATAACGGATGACGTGGATTACGCGGATGAACACGGCGATCCTCTCACGCCATCTGTGTCGTAGCGGAGGCAGATTGTCCAGCTATCGCTTTCCCTTGCCAGGAATTGCGGCGCTCCAGTTCACGCTCGATGTCCCGCAGGATTTCGGCCTTGCTCTTGTCCCACTTTGGGGCGATCAGATCGTGCTCGGGCGCCCAGCCGTAAAGTCGTTGAATCACGATAGCCGGCGAGAGTCGTTCCAGAAAGTCGCACACAAACTCAATCCACTCCCGGTAGCCGAACGTCGGGAAGGGATTGGCCAGGTACTCCCGGCCGAGTGCCGTGTTTCTCACGATGTGCAGATGGTGAATTTTCAAGAACGTGATTGGCAGGTCGTTCAGATAATCGGAATAGCTGAGCATCTCGTCCCGGGTCTCCCAGGGAAAACCGATGATCACATGGGTACAGATCGGCAGACCTCGCTCGCTGGTTCGTCTGACTGCGTCTTCGAAACAGGCCCGGTCGTGTCCTCGATTGAGCCTGACGAGAGTCGAGTCGAAAATGGATTCAAGCCCGTACTCCAGGCTCACGAAATAGTCCTGGGCTAGCGCCTGGAGCATGTCGAGCTTTTCGTCTTCCACACAGTCGGCCCGCGTACCGATAGAAAGCCCGACAATACGGGGATCTGCTTGAAGAGACCTGGTGAACAACTCACGCAACCGTTCAACCGGTGCATAGGTGTTCGTATAGTGTTGCCAATAAACGAGGAACTTCTCGGCCTGGTAGCGTCTTGATAGGAACGAGATCCCCTTGCGGACCTGTTCTTCAATTGAATCTCTTGCCGACACCCCCGCGGCCCGGAAACTATCGTTGTTGCAGTAAGTACAACCACCGCGCGCGACGGTCCCATCTCGATTGGGGCAGGTGAAACCACCGTCGACCGACACTTTGTACACGCGTGCTCCAAAGTAGTTTCTCAACCAGGCGCCATAGGGGTTGTATCGCGTGTGCATGCCTTCATTCTAGCGCCCGGGCCGAGCCGATCTAAGCCCGCAGCAGAAGCAGGAATTCCCGGTTCCCTTTCTGCCCGGGAATAGGGGAAGGAATGTCTCCGAGTATTTCGAAACCCTCGCGGGCGGCGAAGGCTTTTATTCTCCCCAGGATCTCCTCTTGTAACTCGGGTGACTCAATCAGTCCCCCCGGTCCCACCTCCTCCCTCTTGGCCTCAAACTGAGGTTTAACCAAAGCAACAATGAGTACCGGGGCGAACGCACGAAGCGCGGGCAAAATCCTGGTCAGTGAGATAAAGGACAGGTCGACGGTGATCAAATCGAGCGGCTCGCCTACGTCACCCGGCGTGAGGTAGCGAACGTTGAATTCGTCGTGAACGACCACCCGCGGATCCTGACGCAATTTCCAGGCAAGTTGTCCCTTACCCACGTCGAAAGCGTGAACCCGCCGGGCGCCGTGTGCCAGGAGGCAGTCGGTGAAGCCTCCCGTGGAGGCACCCAAATCGGCACAGACAAATCCGGCGACCGACAGGCCGAATTCTCGAAGCGCCGCTTCGAGCTTGAGGCCGCCGCGGGAGACATAAGGCAAGTTTTCGTCCTTGATTCTGACAGGGGCTGCGGGGTCAACCTGAACGCCCGGCTTGTCGGCTCGCTGCTCGTCGATCAATACCCGCCCGCTCATAATCAGGGCTAGGGCTTCTTTACGACTTTGAGCAAGCCCTTTTTGGATAAGGAGGTCGTCGAGCCTCGTTTTCGCCATCGGTGATCCTTGAGGAATTGCGATATCCGGTTGTAAATCCCGTCGACATCGAGGCCGTACTTGGCGAGCAGCAGGGAAGCGGCCCCATGGGGGATGAGAACGTCCGGCAGAGAGATGCGAAGGAAAAGATTTCCGTAGACGCGGTTTTTCTCAAGCACCTCCCAACACGCGCTGGCAAACCCGCCCATCTCGCTGGCCTCCTCGGCGAACACCAGGAAACGAAACTGTTTGGCAGTCTGGCCCAACAGTTCCTCATCGAGCGGCTTGACAAAACGGGCGTTGACGACGCGGACGCTGTAGCCGTCTCGCGCCAGCAGTTCTGCCGCCTCCAGACAAGGATGAACCATGGAGCCGATAGCGATAATCGCGAAGTCGTCTCCCTCCCGCAGAATCTCACCTTTGCCGATTGGAAGGCACTTCAGTTCGGGGTCCAGCGGAACACCTACGGCCTCTCCCCGCGGATAACGCACAGCGGTCGGGTGCGGCCATTCAATGGCTGTCTTTATCATGTGCTGGAGCTCGTTCTCATCCTTCGGGGCCATTACGCACATGTTGGGTATGCAGCGCAGATACGCGAAGTCGAGCAGGCCATGATGAGTCGGGCCGTCTGGTCCGGCGAGACCGCCTCGATCCAGACAGAAAGTGAGCGGCAGATCCATCAGGCAGGTGTCGTGGATAACTTGATCGTAGGCGCGCTGGAGGAAAGTCGAGTAAATCGCGCAGACAGGTTTGAACCCTCCCGCCGCCAGGCCCGCACTGAAGGTAACCGCGTGCTGCTCCGCGATGCCGACGTCAAAGAAACGATCCGGGAAGACCGAGGCGAACTTATCGAGCCCTGTTCCCGGCGCCATCGCGGCTGTGATCGCGACGATCTTTTCATCCTGTTGAGCCAGCCGGACTACGGTTTGAGCAAACACGGAAGTGTAAGTGGGAATTTCAGCCGGACCGCTTACAAACGTGGCTGTGTTCGGATCGAAGGCACTGGGGCCGTGCCATTTCACCTTGTCCTTTTCGGCGGCCGCATAGCCTTTGCCTTTTGTCGTCAGCACGTGGACGAGAATCGGCCCTTTCATCTCCCTTATCGTCTTGAAATGCTCGACGAGAGTTGGCACATCGTGGCCGTTGAAGGGCCCACAATATCGGAAGCCAAGCTCTTCCAGCAATAAGCCCGGAATCGCGTAAGTCTTCAAGGCATCCACGATCTCTTTAGTCGTGCGGAAGAGGCGATCGCCCACCGCCGGGATATGGTGCAGGAAGCTCTCGATATCTCTCTTAATCCGCTGATAGGCTTGTCCTGCGACGATCCGCTTCAAGTACCCGGCCAGCGCACCGACATTTGGTGAAATGGACATCTCATTGTCGTTCAGTACGATGATCAGGTCTCGTTTGTCGTACCCCGCCAGGTTCAATCCCTCCAGCGCCATCCCGCCGGTAAGCCCGGCATCGCCGATGACCGCAACCACCCGATAGTCGTCCCGGTTCAGGTCTCGTGCCGTGGCGAAGCCGAGGGCGGCAGAAATGGAAGTACAGGCGTGCCCGGCGTTAAACACGTCGTAGGGGCTTTCTTCACGCCTCAGGAAAGGGGCGAGGCCGCCGTATTGACGGATCGTGTGAAATCGATCCCGACGCCCTGTCAGTATCTTATGAGCATACGCTTGATGACCAACGTCGAATATCAGCTTATCCTTGGGAGTATCAAACACGTAGTGCAGCGCCAGGCAAAGCTCGACCGTTCCGAGACTGGCCCCAAGGTGGCCACCGGTCTTGCTGATACAATTGATGATGTGCAGCCGAACCTCGTCGGCCACCTGGCTCAACTCTTCCACCGACAGTTTTCTGAGATCCTCGGGACTGTCAATGCTGCTCAAATAGCGATAATTCATAGTCTCCCCTTGCCCGGATAGGACAACTGACTACTCACGCCGCTGTCAAAATGCGGCTTCCCGTGACTTTCCTGGGACAATGCGTCTGAATTTTCTTCCAGTTTAAAATCTTCTGATCGAAATGAAGTGAGCCAATTCTCGCAATACCTCGGCTCGACCGCCAAGAAAAGCAAGTTCTTCGACCGCTTCCGCCACCAGCTGTTTCGCTCTAGCCTTGCTGGTCTCAAGACCATACAGCGAGGGGTAGGTTGCCTTCCGATTAGCCCTGTCTTTTCCGGCTGTTTTCCCCAACTGCGCGGACGAGGCTTCGATGTCGAGGACATCGTCGACTATTTGAAAAGCAAGGCCGATTCGGGACCCGAACTGACCCAAGGCTTCGAGTGTCTCGGGAGCGGCTTCGCAGAGTAGGGCGGCGGACTCAACGGAGGCTTGAATCAGCGCTCCGGTTTTTGCTGAATGGATGTAATTCAACTCATCGCCCGTGAATTCTTCGCCTTGGGTCAACAGATCAACCACCTGTCCTCCCACCATACCGCAAGTCGCTCCAATAGCTCGTGCGATGCGCTGGATTACTCGAACCGTTACCTGCGGGGACTCGGCCAGGCCCGGCATTTCAGCCAGGACTTGAAAGGCCAGTGTCAGGAGGCCGTCGCCTGAGAGAATGGCGATTGCCTCTCCGTACTTTTTATGTGCGGTCGGTTGACCTCGCCGGAAATCATCATTGTCCATGGCCGGCAAGTCATCGTGAATCAGCGAGTAAGTGTGGATCATCTCCAGTGCTGCGGCCAGGGTGGTCAGTCTTTCGAGATTCCCGCCGAGCGCCTCTCCCGTGGCCAGGGCCAGAATCGGGCGCAGGCGCTTCCCACCGGCAAACACGCTGTACCGCATGGCCTCGTGAATGACGGCGGGATAAACGTCCGCTTTAGGCAACAACTCATCCAGCCGTGCGTCTACCTTCGCCTTCTGTTCACGCAGATACTGTTCGATATTGAATGGGGTCGGCTGTGGTGGCTGCATAATAGGAATGCTGTTATGACAAGCGACAGCAGAGGGAAGCGGGCAGAAGGGACGCTAGTTCACTTGTGCCCTGTTCTCCTTGTAACCTCCGATTCTTAGTCAGTTCTCCGGAGCGTTGAATGGTTGCTCGATCAGTTTTCCTTCCTTACTCTTCACCAGGATCTCCACTTTGCGCTCGGCTTCGGTAAGCTTGTCGTTGCAAAAGCGAGAAATGTTCATTCCTTCCTCAAAGAGCTGCAGGGCCTGCTCCAAGGGAAGCTCTCCTTTCTCCAGCTGGCCGACAATCGCCTCAAGTCGCGACAAAGCGTTTTCAAAATCCTTATATTCCATCCTTAGGCTCCTTCCTGGCTTTGAACTCCCCTTTGGCGACCCGGACGCTGAACCTTTCGTGATCGTTCAGGTGCACGGGGTCGCGAACCACGGCCCCCGCCTCGGTCGTCACAATCGCATACCCCCGTTCCAGGACGGCCAGAGGCGAAAAAGCCTGCAGCTGTCCGGTTTGACTCACGACGCGGTTACGCAGTCCTTGAAGATAACCATGCATCTGGCGTGCCAAGTCGCGCTCCGCCGTGTCGAGCCGCTGGCGCAACGGTATGAGACGTGACGGGAGGCTTCGAAGCAGCCGGCCGGTCAGGTCATCCAGTTTTTGCAGGTAGAAGCGCAATCGGCTCTGTGCATCGACAAAAGCTCGATTGGCAGAAAGAGTCTGAAGTTTGTGCCGCTTCTCCCTTAGAAGCAAACGTAGCGCCTGATAGGCTCGGCCGATCAATGAATCGACCCGTCTACACAAATCATCCCGCGCAGCCGAAACGATTTCGGCTGCAGCCGATGGAGTAGGCGCGCGCAAGTCAGCCACAAAGTCGGCAATGGTGAAGTCGATCTCATGCCCGACCGCCGAGACGATCGGAAGCCGCGAAGCCGCGATCGCACGGGCCACCACCTCTTCGTTGAAGGCCCAGAGATCCTCCAGCGAGCCCCCTCCGCGCCCGACGATAATCACGTCAATGTCCTTCCGGGCATTCAGATACTGTATACCGCGGGCCACTTCTTCCGCCGCCCCGGCGCCCTGCACTCGCGCGGGAAATATCAGCACGTCGAGGGTATTGTTCCGCCGCTTCAGGATGCGAAGGATGTCCTGAATGGCCGCCCCGGCGGGAGATGTCACGACCCCGATTTTCCGAGGCATCAGAGGTAAAGACTTCTTCCTGGCGGCATCAAACAGCCCTTCCTTTTGAAGCTTGGCCTTCAGTTGTTCAAAAGCAACCTGCAGAGCTCCGCGCCCGGACGGCTCCATGACTTCAACGACCAGTTGGAACTCACCACGAGGAGGGTAAACAGACAGCGATCCCCGCGCAATGACATCCATTCCATCTTCCGGCTGGAACGTCAGGTATCGGCACTGCATCCTGAAACACACCGCCTTGATTTGAGCGTCCCCGTCTTTCAGTGTGAAGTAAATGTGCCCGGATGGAGGCAGGCGAAGATTGCTGATTTCTCCCTTGACCCAGATGTCTCTGAACCGGACCTCGAGCTCACGTTTGACCTCGTTGACCAGCTGAGAAACCGACAGGATGCGCCGCTCCTCAAAAAGTCGAAGTTCCTGTTGCTGCATTGGTTTGGCGTCGAAGCTCTCGAACAGAGTGATTATATCGTAATCGGTTCCCTCGGTCCCCCTGAGAGGCAAAGCGGAGAGTATATCAGGTCAAGTTGACGAGATGCGATTTCCTGCAGTTAATGTGTCAAATTCAACACAGTTCATCCGCTTGATCCGTGTTATCCGTCTTATCCGCGGGCAGGAGACTTCGGGAATTACTGTTGTTTTCTAGATTTCCCCTCGCTTGCGTTGTCAAACTGTCCTAGAATTCTCCCGTTTATACAGTTACCGGAGAATTTATGGCCGTTAAGCAGCTTTCAGTCTTCCTCGGCAACACAGCCGGCCGTCTTTGTGACGTGGCCCGCACGCTAGGCGAGAACAATATCAACATCCGCGGGTTCAGTGTGGCTGATACTAGCGATTTCGGCGTCTTGCGCCTGTTGGTCAACGATCCCGACCGGGCGTGTGCCGTGCTCCGGGATGCCCGGTTCACTGTCTATGTGGGTCCGGTGATTCTCGCCCGGGTCTACGACCGTCCCGGCGGGTTTGCCGCCGCTTTGGAGGGATTTGCCCGAAAAGGTATCAACGTTGATTATTCCTATGGCGCCATTTGCTCGATCATCGTTTTTGGAGTTGAACAGATCGAAGAGGGAGAGGCGATTTTACGCGAGCAGGGGATAGCCCTCGTAAGCGAGGAAGAATTAGCCAAGATTTAGAAAAGCATGAAAGAAGTACATCCGACAAGCTCAAATCTCAACTTTGATGCAAACCACCGCTCCATCTGGGACCCGAAGTGGGAATGTGCCGAACGCAGCCAGATCCGCGCCGTTCAGCTTGATCGCTTGCGCGCTACTGTCGAGTACATCTACGAACGCGTTCCCTTCTATCGAGACAAGATGCGCTCGGAAGGTATCCGACCCTCGGATATTCGCTGCCTCGAGGACGTAACCCTGCTCCCTTTCACGACAAAGTCGGACTTTCGTGACACCTACCCCTTCGGCCTGTTTGCAGTGCCTCCGAGGGAACTGGTCAGGATTCACTCCTCCAGCGGAACGACCGGAAAACCGACCGTGGTCGGCTACACTCGCAAAGACCTAGATACCTGGGTTGAACTAGTGGCACGAATGGTGACGGCGGCCGGAGTGGGCGCCGACGACGTCGCCCAGATTTCTTTCGGTTATGGAATGTTTACCGGAGGATTCGGCCTGCACTATGGCCTTGAGCGAGTCGGTGCAACAGTCGTCCCGGTTTCGTCCGGCAACACCGACCGACAGTTGATGTTCATGGCTGATTTCGGTACCAGCGCGCTCATCGCCACTCCGTCTTACGCCTCACATCTTGCGGAGGAGGCCAAACAAAGAGGTATTGCCGTAGGCCGGGATATCAAACTGAAGTGGGGTTTGTTCGGCGCGGAACCCTGGACCGAAGGAATGAGACGTCGAATCGAGTGCGAGCTGGGCCTCTCGGCGACAGACAACTACGGGATGAGTGAGCTTTGCGGGCCGGGCCTCGCCGGGGAGTGCGAACAGTGCAAGGACGGTATGCACATCGCGGAGGACTTTTTCCTGTGGGAAGTGTTGGATCCAATCAGTAACCGCCCTGTCGCGGAAGGAGAACTCGGAGAACTGGTGGTGACTCCTCTTTGGAAAGAAGCTCTTCCGCTCCTTCGCTATCGGACCCGCGACCTCACTTCCGTGACCACAAAGCCATGTGCTTGTGGACGCACCACTGCTCGAATGTCAAGGATCAAGGGCCGCACCGACGACATGCTTATTATTCGCGGCGTTAATGTCTTTCCGACTCAGGTCGAGCACGTCCTTATGGAAACGGAAGGGACTTCCCCTCATTATCTGCTTGTCGTTACGCGTGAAGCCTCGCTGGATACGCTTGAAGTGTGGGTCGAGGTGTCGGAGAAGTACTTTGCTCAGAGTCAGAGCCGCTTCAGTAAGCTGGCCGAACTACAAGCTTCGCTGGCAAAGAAAATTCGCTCAACTCTTGGGATCTCGGTTAAGGTCAAGCTGGTGGAGCCGCAAACCCTGGAGCGGAGCCAGGGGAAAGCCAAGCGGGTGCTCGATAAGAGAACCTGAATCCGGAACCCCGCGTGTCAGCAATTCGCATATCCCAGCATCCAGTAGAGGATGATGAATATCAAGATCGTTGAGATGCATCCTCCTCCGAACTTCCACGCACCAACTCCTGCGAGTAAGGCCCTCAATGGATTCTCCATAACTCTCCTTCCGCCGGGATAAGAATGGGGGCTTAACTCATCATTGGGGTAAAGCCGCCGGAAGTCAAGGCCTTGAGGTCGGATCGGCGAGACAGGTGTGCCTTAACGAATTTCATAGCAGTCGCGAGAGTGTGGGAGGCGTATCGATAATTTCAGCATAGACTTAATTGTGCTCGGACTCTCAAGAGTCCGACACCGAGCAACAGGCACGGCCAATGGTGCCAGCATCCTCCCGCTGCCATGCCGGACTCTGGAGAGTCCGGCCGTGGAGTTTGGCGAAAATACACAGTCGTGTAAAGCCGAAGAAGACGTGGTTGACGTTGAGATTGGGCGCGTTGTACCGAAACCCGCGCCACGCCTCAACCGCTCGGACCGCCTTAAACTCTCCCCCGACCGCGGGCCGGGAGAGCACGGGGTTTCGATACACCGCAAAAAACGCGGCACTCAACCGCCGTGCTCTCCCGGCCCGCTCACGCCTCCGAGCTTGACCGGCAGGAGAAATGGGGACGCTGGCTAAGAAGCGACACTACAAGATATTCCCTCACAACGATTTAGCGTCACACTCGCATTCAGTGACAAGTCTATTTTTCCCACATGAACGATTTAAGGCCCGCCTAAAGGACGCCTAAAGGCGGGACTACGAACAGGGTTTCACGAAATTCCAACGCTTTATTTATCAATCACTTACGGGAGTGCTGGAATGCCATTCCTAGAGTGACTTAAATCTTTTAATTTCAGCTGTTTGCAGGATCACATAGGCGCTTTTCGGCCAATTTTACCCCTTTTTGAGCCACTTTAGGCGATTCCGTATTTCGTCAAGCATCGAGCGCGTCCAGACCTCTCGTCCTGCTTCCTGATCGCATCAGGCCGGTGCTGGTCGCATCAGAGGTCCGACAGGACCGACACGTTTATAGTAACGATCGAAGGCTTAAGACCCAGGTCCGTAGGACCGGCACGTGAACTCCGACACCGCCTCCTCACCTGTCAGTGTCTGCCGCCAAAAGGCCGCTTTAGCCGCTCGGGCTCAGCTGCCAGTCACGTGTCGGTCCTGACGGACCTCCAGTCAGGAGAAAAAGTCCAAATGGTCGAAATGGGGACGCTGGCCAAGCATTAGGGCGCGGGATGGATCCTGTCCTTCTTTTTGAAAATACCTATTTTATGAAGCCCTAGACTACGAACAGGAGAGCAGCCGGGAGCGAAAGTTCGTAGTACCGGCTTTAGCCGGGCAGTTGCCCATCGGACAACTGGCGCCATGTGAACGATTTAAGGCCCGCCTAAAGGGAGCGGAAAGGCGGAACTACAAACTCGAACTCGCCCACAATTCGGCCTCAGTCGTCTACTGCTCTGCCGGGATCCAGGTCGTTCAACAATTCATCCACCTGGCGGCTTTCGAGTCTCTGGATCTTCTCGAGGCGTTGCGAAGCTTGAAGCAGCAACTCCAGGTAGGCTTCTTCTCGGTCGCTGGACTGCGCCCGGGTGTAGTAGCGAGCAAAAGCTTCCTTAATTTGTTCTTCGGGATAGCCCTGGGGGGCTTTCTGGATGACCGCGTTTTCCACGATGGTTTGGATCAACACGAGTTTGTACCGGCCCAAACCCCAGATCAACACTAGTCCGAAGGCCAAAATAAGAGCTGCGGCGACTATCGTCGTTTTCTTCATAACAGCTGTCTAGAGCAACCGAAGCATCTGGAAATAGGAATTGTAGTCCAGCTTGACGCCTCGTCGGCAGGCGTGACCCACCAGGACGTTCAGAAAAAAGGCGCGCAGCCACCGCGGCAGCATCCGAGTCCGCCGCGTGCGCCCATGAGCGTAAGGGTGCTTGAAGTAAAACTCCAGTACCTCCTTCAAAGGTTCATCATCAAGCAGCATTGCTTGCCTGAGTGAAAGCTCGCGGATTCTCAACAACCGGTCCCCGATCCGAATGGTACGATTGTTTAGCTGCTCGCTGATAGCAGCGCTGTTTTCCCGGGCGGCCAGGATCTTGCGTCCGAGCAGGGTCAAGGCATTAGGATAAGTGACGATTCCCGATCGAACATTCTCGGCCAGCGTCTGGCAGAAGGGGAAGTCCGGATAATCCCGAAAAAACTCGAGTGTCAACTGCTCGACAGACTGGCGGGAGCTCGAATCCTCCGACACGTCCCCATTTTAGCAGCGTGTTAAAATCAATCCGTCATGGAGACGGCAGTATGTCTGGTCAGCGGCGGGATGGACAGCCTGGTGGCGGCAGCCCTCGCCCGGGAAAAGGGATGCAGGCTTGCTTTTCTCCATGTGAATTACGGCCATCTGACGGAATCACGCGAACTGGAGTCTTTCCGGCAGATCGTGGATTACTACCGGGTCGATCACCATCTGGTCATTGACCTCGGCTTCTTGCGCAAGATCGGCGGCTCTGCCCTTACCGACCCGACAATTCCTCTTCCGCCAGGCGAGCTTGGGCGAAAAGAAATCCCGGCCTCTTATGTTCCTTTCCGAAACGGGAATTTGTTGGCCATGGCCGCCAGTTGGGCGGAGGTGCTTGGTGCTCGATACATCTATATTGGCGCCGTGGAGGAGGATAGCTCCGGGTATCCGGATTGCCGTGAAGTCTTCTTCCGGGCCTTTAACCTGGCGATTGCGGAGGGAACCAAGCCGGAAACCCGAACCCAGATTGTTGCTCCGCTCTTGCATCTGGGCAAGAAGCAAATCGTGGAAACGGGTGTCCGGCTGGGAGTTCCTTTTGAACTGACATGGTCCTGTTACCGCTCTTCGGATCTGGCCTGCGGTACTTGCGACAGCTGCCTTTTGAGACTTAAAGGTTTCTCGGAGGCGGGAGTCGTCGATCCGATACCCTACGCCAGCCGGGTGTAGCAGTTGCAACCCGGGTCACACCCGGCCCGATTACTCGACGACTTTCAGCAACTCCAGGCACTCGATCATCGCGCGCCCGTTGTGATAGGCCGCTTTCCACGAACTTGCCTTCGAGCCTCTCGGACGCCCCTGGTCATCGATCACGTTATGCCACTCACCCCCGTCCCAGTCGGCCTGGTGCTTTTCAACAAACTCGAGCGTCTTGTCAAAAACATCAAGATATTGGGGATCGGCTGTCAGGCGATACATGCGAAGGGCTGAAACCAGTGCCTCCGCCTGCACCCACCAGACTTTCTGGCGCCGATCAGCCGGTTGGTTGAAGCGCCCGGTGTCAAAGAATCCGCCGTTGGTTGCGTCGTAACCGTATTTGAGCGAATAGCCGAACAGTCCGCGATACAAATCCAGGAAAGGGTAGTTGGAGACGCCGGCTGCATCACAGGCATCCATTAACAGCCAGACGTTCTCTACGTCGTGACCGTAGGAGACGCGTTCAAAAAAGCCACCCAGGATCGGTGTCCAGTCCGGTTGATATTTGTCAGTGCAGGCAGGGAGGTTCTTCCTCACGACTGAATTGCTTTCGATATCAATCAGTTCTCGCAGCCGTTCACGCGCCAGTGGCAGGCGGGAGGCGCGATAGAAGGTCGTAAAGGCCTCCATCAGGTGCAAGTGCGTGTTCATCAGCTTGCTACCGTGTGGAGGTCCCATGTAGGAGGCCGTGTCGGGGGGGTTCGGCTTCCAATCGGTTGAAAAGAACTCGACATATCCACCGTAGCGTGCATCATGAGCTTTCGCGTCGAGGAGGTTGAAGAAATCGACTGCAAACTTCAACACTTCCTGTTTGCCGCTGGCCAAGGCGTACTCTGAAATGGCGTACAAGGCGAAGCCCTGGCCGTACATGTGCTTGAGAGGAGCGATTTTCTCGTTTCCGGTCGCGTCAACCTCCCAGTAGAACCCGCCATTGTCATGGTCCCACATCTTGTCGATAAGAAAACGGTAGCCGTGGTCCGCTGCTTCCAAATACTCCGCTTTGCGGTAGCCTGCTCGCGCGAGCCTCGAGAAAAACCAGATCATCCGCGATTGTGTCACAATCATTTTCCTGCCGGAGGTCAGTTTGCCCGCAGCATCGGAACTGATCCGATATCCACCGCTTTCGCGGTCCAGACATGCGGGATACCAATAAGGGACGATGTTTTCGTTAAGGAGTCTTTCCAGCCGCGAAGTGTATTTTTCAGCCGGGGATTTCAGCAGACCGCCGTGCTGCCCGTTGAGCGCCCAGCAGCTGCCGATCAATACGACAAGTAGCAGCAGGCTCTTTCTCATCTCGTCGTTATAGCACGAAAACCGTATAATCGGTCACTTCAGTAGAAAGGAAAAGCGCAATCTTATGTCCCCTATTGAATGCATACTGACCCGGAGAAGCATCCGTTCACTCTGTCCCGACCCCATACCGCAGGAACACATCGAGACCATGCTAACTTGCCTCGAAGCGGCTCCCTCAGCGGGCAACCTGCAGCCTTGGTCTTTCCTCCTGGTCAAATCGCCGCAGCTGAAGGAGGAACTGTGCCGGTTGTCGTTTGATCAGCAGGTGGTCAAGCAGGCACCAGTGGTTTTCGTTATCTGCGCGGTGCCTGAGCAGTCAGCGGTGCAGTACGGGGACGTCGGCCGACATCTTTTTTGTATACAGGATACGGCGGCGGCAGTGCAGAACCTCTTGCTGGCCGTACACGCTCTCGGCTATGGTGCGGTTTGGATCGGAGTAGTTCGGGAAAAAGAGGTTGCTGATCTCCTCGGATTGGAGGAAGGCGTCAGACCGGTCGCCCTGGTCCCGGTTGGACTTCCCAACGAAAAGCCGCAACCCATGCAAAGGCGCGGCTGGCGCCACGTAACGCGAATCCTCGAGTAGTGCTCAAAAAACCTACGCAGGCTCGGGCGGCCGTTTGAAGACAGGACGAAAACCAACCCGGCCTGCGCGCTCTCTTTTTATTTCGGCGCTGGTCGCGCGTTCGCCGGACTCTGTTCCGCGGCTATCAAACCCTTTTGCTGCCACTCTTGCAGCACGTTTTTGACCCGTTCCGTATACTGACTGTCGGGCTGCAGTCGAACGTAAGTACGCAGCTCGTCCGCCGCCGCTTTAAGGTCTCCCTGCTGAGCAAGGGTGAATCCCAGAATGTAGTGCGAGAGCGGATAGTCTTTCGCTTCGTCGCTTTTCTGGATGGTTCGAGCCGACTCGGCCGCGGCATTCATATTGCCTAAATTGAAGGTGGCGACGGCGTGCAGAAAGTGTCCACGGACCACGTATGGGTTCAGGTCCAGCAGCTCCCCGGTGATGCGCGCGGCTTCCGGCCAACGGTTGCTCTCAATTTCGAGCGAGGCCAAGGAAAGATAGGGGTTGATGAACTGGCTGTCGGCCTCCAGGGCTTTCTCAAAAGCCTGTCTGGCACCCGGAAGGTCGTTGGTTGCCCGCCGAACTTCTCCCATCAATTGCCAGGCAGCCGCGTAAGACGGATACGCAGAGACGGCCTTGTTCAACTCTTTGAGTGCCTTGTCGTAGTCTGGTTTCTTCTTGGCCAAGGATTTTTGTGCAGACTCGAAAGACTTTCGTGCGTCTTTGGGTGCTTTCAGAGAATTCAGGCTGATGGTCGTGGCCTTAACTCGAGATAAGGGCCTCATAACGATCACGCCAATGTCCGGATTGTCAAGAGCGCTGCGGCTCTGCAACATAACCGTTTCCGAACGGTACCCCGGAATGCTGGCTCGGACCTCGAATCCGGTAAGATCGATTCGGCCCATACTGCGGTCGACGCCTCCTCCGAGACGACCCCCGCCGAGGGGGCCCCCGAAAATATCATTGTCGGAGCCAGAAAGGCTGGCGTCAGATATCGTGGCGCGGCCGGGGCTTGTCAAATCAAAGGTAAAAGATCCGTCGGAGCGAGTGTACTCCTGACGTTTTGCCTGTCCATTGTAGAGCAGTTCCACCCGAACCCCGTTCGGCACGGGTGTTCCGTCTTCCAAGACCACCTTGCCGCTGATATAGATCGGCCGTTGGTAATCCATTGGCCGATCCTGCGGTTGACGTTGCGGACGATCCGGGGTGTCCCGGGGCTGCTGTGGCTTAGGTTGGGGAGCCGGCTGAGTCGGCGGTGTCGATGGTGGCTTTTGCTGCGCGTTTGCCGGCGCAAGCAAAAGACACAAAACCAAAGACAGGAAAGTAATTCTCTTCGTCATATGGACCACCTCCAAGGCGGGTTCTCGGACGGTGCGGTTTTGGCATTTTTGTTTTGGAATTACCGATCGTCCCCTGAACGACCTGACTCCATGTTACTACACTTCGTTCCTCAACGTTTTCTGCATGAACGCTGATGCCGCTCCCGGATATGCCTCGGTCCGCTTTTTGGTGCAATGCCCGCCTTGGATCGCTATTATAGCTCTGTGGAAAAGCAATATATCATCGATGCCATGACCGTCAGGGATTCCTGGCGGCTGTTTAAGATCCTGGCGGAGTTTGTCGACGGATTCGAGGCTCTTATGGACATCGATCCGGCCGTTTCTATTTTCGGGTCGGCGAGAGTCAAGCCGGGTGATGAATCTTATGAGAAGGCCGTTATTATCGCTCGAAAGCTGGCGGAGAACGGCTTCAATATCATCACCGGAGGCGGTCCGGGGATCATGGAGGCGGGTAACAAAGGCGCCCGGGAGGGTGGAGCGAAATCAGTCGGGCTGAACATTCACCTTCCCATGGAGCAGATTCCTAATCCCTACGCGAACATCCGGCAGGAATTCAAGTACTTCTTTGTACGCAAGGTCATGTTCCTGAAATACGCCCAGGCTTACGTGGCCATGGAGGGCGGATTCGGAACAATGGACGAGGTGTTTGAAGCGCTGACTCTCATCCAGACGCGGCGAATGCGTCCCTTCCCCGTCATCCTTGTTGGACGCGATTACTGGTGCGGATTGCTGGAATGGATCAACACAGTCCTCCTCGCTCGTAAACTTATCTCTCCGGAGGACCTCGATCTGATTCATCTGACGGATGAGCCGGAAGAAGTCGTTAAGATTATCAAGCGGACAGTAGTCCTGTAGAAGGAAAAGAACCCAGCGGAAGGGCGCGCCAGCGATGTCGGCTGTCAGAATATCGGCTATCGCCGACGTTTCTGCTGGCGCCAAGCCCAAGGCGGCGTCGGGTTGCGTCGAGACCACAGTCCTTTCTTAGCTGCCTTAGCCAGCTCCTGTGCTTGGGCAAGGACAGGATCCGAGGAATAGCGTTTGTAATCCCAGGCCAGTCCGGCTGCGACCAGGGCCGTGCTCACGTCTTGTCCTTTTACCTTCACACGCGCAACCGCGCGGTGGTGGCGATCGAAGTATTTCAGGGCCACTGTGACCGTTTTCCCGAAGACCAGCTGCGAGGTGAATTGTTTCGCGCGAGTTCCAAAATCCTGCCCGAGTTCGGGAGAATCGATACCCTCGAGGCGGATTTTCACCTCCCGCCTGTCGCGCAGTACGGTGATCGTGTCACCGTCGTGCACTCCAACACACCGGGCTGAAAAAGTCTCCGCCGCGTAGGACAAGTGGATCAGCGCGCAGACAACGATAGCGGAGATGGGAATCCTGCGGATCATTCGATCGAAGACAAAAGTCCAATGAAGACCCGCAATTCGCAAAGCGGGTCGGAGGAGTATACCTGGCTGCCGAGGACTTCCTAGCGTCCCTCTTTACGGCTCTTTTCGACCAGTTCCAGGATCTCCTCGTACTCCTCCGGGCTCAATTTGTCCTGGTTCAGGTCAATGACTGCCGACACAACAGCCGAGGCAGAACCGTCGAAGAAGGTGTGCATGAGATGTTTGAGCATGGACGCTCTTGCCTCCCCCACCGGCATCTTCGGCATGTAGGTGTAGTGATGGCCCTCCTTCTCGTGCGTCACATACCCTTTTCTCTCAAGGATTCCCAGCAAGGTACGGACAGTGGAATAACTGGGCGGTTCTGGACCCATTTCCTGCATG
>Ga0116188_1001299_pt1 | contig 21953 bp, 27 predicted proteins | sample AD_JPNTR2_MetaG_FD_89807 | JGI IMG/M metagenome (GOLD analysis project Ga0116188, IMG submission 89807) | Active sludge microbial communities of municipal wastewater-treating anaerobic digesters from Japan - AD_JPNTR2_MetaG | ecosystem: Engineered > Bioreactor > Anaerobic > Digestate | place...
AACCTTGCACAGGCAGAAAAGATTGCATCTGACTCGCAGACATCAAAAACAGAGGCACTTGGTTTATCAGGCACTATCAATATAAACGGTGAAGATATAACCATTGAATCAAATGATACATTGACACTTGTTGCATCAAGGATAAATAGTGCCAATGCTGGTGTTACTGCAAGTATTTTATCCATATCCGATACAGAACACAGGCTTATAATCGAATCACAGACAACAGGTACAGAAGGAATAACGCTGACAGATGATAATGATGTCCTTAAAACACTCGGTATCCTTGATTCGTCAGACCTGAAGAAAAATATAATAAGGTCAGGTGCAAATGCATCTGTAAAGATTGATGGATATGATATTACATCTACAACCAATACATTAACAAATGTTATAAGTGGTGTAACATTAACATTGAAGGATACCAATTCAGGCAGCCCCATAACCCTGGCAATCACAGAGAATACAGGTGCCATAAATGGCAAGATTTCTGCTCTGGTAAGCAGTATTAATAGTGTTTTAAGCTATGTTAAGACGCAGAACACATATTCTGGAAATAGTTCATCAACTCCCCTTATGGGAGATATAAATCTTCACACTGTTAGAAATAACATAATAGATGCCATATTTGCAGAGGTAAGTGGTAATACTACCTATAAAACAGCGTCTTCTATTGGCTTTACCTTTACAAGCGATGGGGCTTTAAGTTTAAATTCTACCACCTTTTCAGAGGCATTATCTTCAAACAAACAGGAAGTCATAAATGTCCTGACACAACTCGGTGATACATTAAAGACAAATATGAATATCTATGTCGACCCTTACACAGGAACACTTACCAGTGTTGAGAAATCAATAAATCAGACCATATCTGATATAGATAAAAGGATTGAAGAATTGAATGAAAGGTATGAAAGAGAGGCTGAAGCCCTTGAAAAAAAATACAACAGCCTCGAACTTCTAATCTCATCTTCAAACCTCATGAAAAACTGGCTTACACAGCAGGTTGACTATATGAAAAAAGCGAGTAAGTAGTACCGGAGAGAAGGAGGGTAAAATGATTTTAAACGGTATTGCTAACTATAAAAACATGGTAGTAGCAACAAATACAGAAGATAAAGGGGCATTGCTTCTCAAGGTGTTTCAGTTGACACAAGAAAAGATATGCACAATAATTTCATGTGTAGACTCAAGAGATTATGAAAAAAAGTATAAGGAGCTGTCAAAGGTAAAACAGGTAATTGAGATATTGCATGATTCTGTTGATACCCAGTATGGGGATATTGCCACTAATTTGAAAAGCCTTTATCTGTACATTTTAAAACGTCTCAACGAGGCAAATATAAATAATAGTAAATATATCTTTGAGGAGTGTAAATCCTTGTTAAGAATACTATATGAAGGTTTTGAAGAGGTCTATAAAAAAGAAAAAACAAAAAATATGAATACACACGATAGTTTTTTGAATATTACAGTAAACCACAAAAGCTTTTAAGGGGAATTAAGCTGACAGAGTCCGGGGTCTACCGGACTCTGTATATTCAAAAACATCAAATTTTTCATATATAAAACCCCTCACCGAGGGAGGACCACTACTATAAAAGAAGCTTTTGGTGCTTCCTGTCTAGAAATATAACTTTATCTCTCATCTTTGCCTCCCAACCCCAGGTATTAATATATTATAAGAGAATTGTTTGATTTGATGGGAGATGGGGTCATGCTTGAGACCACTAAAAAAGAAATTTTAAGCAAAAGCTTGATATATTATATTAACAATTTTCCCATTAACATATACACACCTTTCTATGTTGTTTATCTGAAAAGACAGTGTAATGTATGTCAAACCAGACAGGAAATAATGGTGCCTGTAGTTTCCGGGATTGAGTTTGATAGTTTTATTTATACAAAGAGATTTTATAGCTTGCATTTTATATATGATCTACCAAATGAGATAAGGATCAATTTATACAAAAAAACATGGAGCCTGAATTTATTACACGGATTATATGTAAACAAATGTTCTAAATGCATGAATTCATTTTTGGATGTAGAAACCTTCACTGATATAGATATAAATGACATCAGGATAAGGAAATTAGACTTAACCCAGGATAAGTATTTAATCAGATCTTCATACAGTGTTTTCCCGTTTTCTAAAGAGGATATAGAAGAAAAATTAAGAAATAATACAATCTTGTAGGTATTTAAAGGGGGTTTTAAGAATGGTTCAATACTCTAGTTTACCTGTAGTAAAAGAAAAAGATGAATCTACTACTGTATTTATGGATGAACGTAATATTATAAAACTTTTGAGTTGTGCAGAGATAGAACATTACCCGAAGGATAACCATAATGGAGATAGTCCATTTAAAATAGTAAATCTTGAATGGCTTTTTAAAAAGAAAAATCTTGTTTTAATAGGGCCACCTCAGTCGGGTAAGACATTTCTTGCTGATTTTATATGCAGGTTTGCATTATGTAATGAGATATCTTTCAGATATTATTCAATGCCTTATTTTACTCAGTTATTTGCTAATTCAGGTATCCAGAGAAACCACAAAAAACTATTAAAAAAGTTCGAAAAGATAAGATTGTTTATTCTCGACGATTTCTGTACATTCAGAATAAATAGAAAAGAAGCCAATCTCCTGCTTGAAATCCTGAAGGCAAGACATAGTGCAGGTACAGGTTCTACTGTGATTATAACCCAACATACTGTAGAAGTATGGAACGAAATCATAGAGGATAACGCCCAGGACATAATTAACTTAATCTATAAGAACGCTATAGAAGTGAATTTAAAACCAATCTATGAGGTCTTAGGGGAGGAATAGAAATGGAACAGAATATAGAACCAAAATCCTTGATTACAACAAAAACAGATGTATGGATTGGCTATATCTTAAGTTTAGTTCTACTGGTAATAGGGTTTGCTTTTTCTGCAATAGAAAATAGTTTAGCTTATGCAACATCGATTTTTTTTGTAACAGCAGGTTGTATGATTTTTTTCTATGTGTATATATCAAGTATCAAGATTTATTCAAAATTAACAAAGTGAGAGGGGGGTGACAACAGGAAATGGATAATGTTATTTTGGAAGAAAGCATAGATAAAAAGGTATTATATATACCTAACTGGAAAAGAATAGTTACAGTATTTTTATTACTCTGTGGAATTATTGCAATGTATCTATACAGATTTTGTTCTACATCCTGTTCAAATTTGAAAGGAACTGTTTTTGGAATACCCCTCGAATTGATCGGTGTTATATATGCTTTTACGATAATTCTTCTGGTATCAATACCGCAAAAAATAACAACATATACTATAATACAGGCATTGTTGTCATTTATTATCGGGGGAGAGTTTTATCTAATGGGATATCAGGTATTGCATAATACTTATTGTGAATATTGTATAGCCTATGGTATATCCGCAATCCTGGCTTTTATTGTTAATTTTCAAACAAAAAAAATAATGTTTTATTTGCTCTTTGCAATACTTGGTTTTATTGGGCTTTCTATATTTTTGGAAATCTCTACTTTTTCTTATACATGACAGGTAAATATATTCGAGAAAAAGCAATGAGGCTTACTGTTAATTGAGTATGACTGAGATTGTTCTTTAATACAATGGAAAAGAATTACATGGGGGTATAACAGGTGCAACCATCATATAATCTTATTGAACTGGCAAAAATGAATATCAAGTTGGAAATAGAAAAATGCCCCAGATGTGGGGGGTATGTATACTGGTTATATCCATACACAAGTCTGCCACAGGAAAAAGAATTATCTGTGGATAAAATCAAATGTTTTTCCTGTAGCAGGATGTTTTATCTTGCTAAAAATGGCAATAACCCGAGATGGGTTCAGTATCCTGATAGAAAAGAGGTAATTAATACTGTTATAGAGTATACTTTAGTGGAACAACTAAAGAAAAAAGAAAAGGAGAAATCTATTGGATAGAACCTTTGTACATGACCTAAACAATATACTCACTGTTTTGAGAGGTAACATATCACTCCTAAAATTCTATAATGAGAAAGAAGAGTACAATAATTTTACAAGATTAATAGGTACCATTGAGATGCAGATGACGAAAGTAGAACAATTCATCGAAACATATACGTGTAAATATAGAGAGAAAAATAACGGAAATAGGGAGTATACAAGAATAGATAGCTTTATTGAAGAATTTCTTTTTTACAAAGAACTTATTTGTTCTTTAAAAGAAAATATACATATAGATATTATTATAAAACAGAACTCATATTTTAAGATATCTTCATTCTGTCTCTATAGAATTGTTATAAATATTGTGAAAAATTCAGTAGAAGCTATTGATGGTAATGCTGGTGAGATAAAAATAATATTTGATGTGGAGACAGTGAAAAACAAATACTGTTCAACCTGCAAACAACCAATAAAGGGAACATACGGTACATGCACAATTGAAAATACAGGTAGGGAAATAGACAACATAGAAAGTATCTTTAAAGAAAATTATACAACAAAAGGTAATGGTAGGGGACTTGGTCTTTATATTGTAAAATACCTGACACATGAAAATAGTGGACATATCTTAGTAGAAAATAAAAATCCAGGGGTTAGATTCAAACTTTATTTCCCATATGAAAATAATGGAGATATATGCTCCTGTGAAAAGTAAAGCTAAGGAATCTATAATGGAAGAAATAACACCAAAATCATTGAAAAATGAGTTAAAGATATTTGAGATCATAGATAATAGAAATTTTGACTGTAACTATTATACTAAATGCCTGAACTACGCAGCAGGATTAAAACGGCACTATCGAGGATTTGTCTTGCTATTAGTACTGCACAACGATGGTTTTGACTGGCATCAATCAACTAATTTTGCCTGCAAAATCATCAAAATTATCAAACCAGTATGGCCTGTAATTTTCTAAAACTTCTGCTATCCCATGTTTCGGTTTAAACAGCAGCTTTGTATTTATTACAAACTCATTATATAAAAAATCCCTACCTTGTTTTTGCTCACCAGTTTCAAATATCCTTGAATAGCCGTCAATTTTTCTGTATCCATCCGCATGTTCGGTTCCTTTCGGGTCAACAAACAAAATCAAATATCGTTCGCCTTTCTGCCCCCAAAAGATAAAATCAGGTTTGAAATTGGCAATATTATTTTCTTTCGGGTTGTAGTAAGGAATCGTAACCTCATCCAGCGTTTGATCAAGCTTTGAAAACATCCACCAATCAAACTGTGTAAATACATTATTCGGTTTGGCAAGATATTCTTCCAACTGCTCTACAAACTTTACCTCGCTGTCAACATTGATGATGTGATTGAGATAATCAATCTTTTCAGTCTCGGAAACTACTACTGGAAGGTAATAGTGATTGTGAATGTATTTTATTTTTAGTTTGTCATATTTGACTTCTTGCACAAAATCTGACTCAAGCTGTTTTAGCGCTTGTTTGTACTTATCCTTATTCTTTGTTTTTTCAAACTCATCATCTATTTCTTTTTCCTTTATCGTTTTCTGGGGATAATTCTTTACTTTATTGATTGCCTCTAATATTTTTTTGTATTTTTCACTATCACTAAACCTGATCCTCTTAAAATGCACGATTTCGTTTTCCAATTCCTTAAACTTCTCAAACTCTTTGCTCTCCATGCCAAAATAACCGAAAATTCGGTTAAGGATTAACTCTGGATCAAAAAGCGAGTTTTTTTCATTAAAATCATAATATCGTCCTTCTTCTGCAAAACTTTCCCCTGCCTTTTTCAAAACATTAATCTCACAGTCATATTTAGCCACGATTACCTTATCGCCTAAAAATCTGTAAAACTGCGAAGTTATATCAAAATCCTCACGACTAATAGGATATTTTTGTAGGTTCGTTTCCTCAGCAAATATCTTTTCGGCAGTTCTATAAACTGGCACTAAAAGAATATGCTTTTGCGCTTCAGGATTTACAATAAAGACCTCGCCCAGGTTTTTATCCTGTTTTTCTGCCTTTAATGTAGCAACGATCTCCTTCAGGTTTTTAGCATTAGTGCCGAAAATGAACAAACTTTCAATCGGCAGAATCAAATCTTTAATCTCCCTAAAAACTTCCTCTTTCACCTTCTGTGCGTTGAACAAATTTTGAAGCCGTTTCCTCTGATATTTTAGCGGCTCTATTCGGATGCCCCTGCCTACTGATTGTAGAACAAATTTTTTAGCGTCGCTTCCAACCCCGATATTTACGAACAAAAGCAAATTCGGCCTGTTAGAATCCCAACCTTCATAAAAAGAACGAGAACCCATTAAAATATTTATGTCAGAATCATCGCGATTTATCTGCTGAAAAAATCCTTCTATTTCAAAACGATGGTTGATATTAAATCTGTTTAATTCGCTTTTTAGCCACTCTGGCATTTCGCCAGTCTTTATTAGCGCAAAATATCTGTCGGATGTGGTTAATTTGAAAGCAACCTGGTTTTTATCCGATGGACGAAAAGAAATTTCAATGGCGCCAGGATTTTTAGCATTAAAAACATAATTTAAAATATCTTTATAGCTTATCTTTTTAAGTTCTTCTATATTTAAAATTATTTTTTCATTTTCTTCAAAGTTAAAAGTCGGCTCGGCTAAAAATTCATTTACCAAATCGCCTATTGCTTGCGAAAAAATCCGCTCATTAGGTTTTTGACCGGCAATACTCTCTATTTCTTTAAAAAATAACTGCAGATCCGCATCCGGCTTATTTACAGAATTGACCAGTGTTAATAACAAGGGTCGATGATATAGTTTTGCGTCAATTTTTTTTATTTTTTCAAAATATTTATTAATATATGTCTGTAAAATCAAAACTTTTAAAACAATTTTCTGTTTTTCAATTGGCGAAAAATCTGTTTTATCTTTAAACGCTAGTACTTCTTGATTTGAGATATAAATATGCTTGCCGTAGCCTTCTTCGACAAACTTTGAAAGATTGAAGTTAAAAGCGCAGGTTGCAAAGTCCCTCGGATCAGTAAAGGTTGCGGAAAAGTTAAATAAAAATCCGTTTCTTGAAAGTATGGAGTATAAAACCTGCCGCTTGCTGTCTTCTTTATCGCCTTTATGAGCCTCGTCTAAAAGAATATACCACCGCCCGCCATTATCGTAATTTTTAAAATTAACGATTTTTTCTTTATGTTTGTCAGAGATTAAATCGGAGCGGTAATAAAAAACGGTAATTTCGTTTTTAGCAAATGGCAGGGCATTTTCACGCTTGATGCTTTCGTAATCTTTCAAATTTTTGAGATTTATCTTTGCGTCAAAATTGAAGCTGTTAAACTCTTCAACATGATTTTTGAATTGATCCAAAAGATCATCACGATGCGCCAAGAATAAAATATCCCCTCTCGGCAGTTCCCCCTTGGTAATGAGTTTACCTAAAAGCTCGATTAGCTTAACGATAATCAGGGTCTTGCCCGAGCCGGTCGCCATCCAGAAACTCATTCGATTGATAAAATATGCGAATGAAATTTTCGAATCTATGACAGGATAATCCATGTCATATTCCAAAAGATATTTAGCCGTTTTTTTGCCCTCTTTCTTTTTCAAGTCATAATCAAAATCTTCTGTAAAATTATTAGCTTGATAAAGATTAAAAAAACTCTGTTTATCAGCTTCCTTATCTACAAAATACCGCCATAGACCCTTAAGCGCATTTTGAAGCCCCTGTTTCTGAAAATCAAAAAGCATTTTGTCTTTTGAAAATCGGTTTAAATCAAAGCCTTGCCACTTAATAGGCAAGTTCTCAAAAGAAATATCATTTATTATGTTTTGCAAATAAAGTTTAGTCATATCACTCCCACCATATTAAAGGTTTAATAAGCTTGTAATCTAAATCTTTAGTATTGATCCTTGTTTCGTCTTCAAACTCTACTTCGCCATCGGAGATCTTCTTAATCCATTTGCCTGTAAGGTTAGATAAGGTTTCAGCGATGTCTATGTTCGGATACAGCTTTGATAAATCAACTTGCACTTTTTCCTCTTCGTAATCAATTTCTAAAGCCTTGAGCATCTTTTCATCTTTCATGAAGACGTATTCTTGGTATGGAGACCTGCTTGGCACAGTAAATAAGTCACCATCCTCGTATTTGCAATTTGCTAACGCTTCTTCATACTGTTCAAGTTCATAATACTTGAAAAATCCGCCGCCCTGGTATTCTTTGACTTCTTTTGAAATACCTGATTTATCATACGCCAAAACTTTTTTCATTCTTGGCAAAACTACACTGTAAAAGTGTTCGCCCATTTCAACGCCAAGCCATTTTCTGTCAAGTTTGTGGGCTACTGCTGTGGTGGTGCCGGAGCCGAGGAAGAAATCAAGAATAATATCATATTTTAAAAAAGATGAGGTTTTAATTGTTCTTTCTATTATCTTTTCATTATTTTCCGTAGTAAACCTCCATATTGAAGAATATCCAACACAATCTGTCCAATTATCTGTCAATTTTTGATTTTCTGTTTCTTCTGTTTGAGGTTCTTTGTTTTTATTTAATTTAATTTTTCCTTCTTTTTCTAATTCAAAAATAGTTTCTTGGTTTAATGCCCAATGTCGCCCTTTAGGGGGCAATAGTTCTTTACCTAAAATTATTCTTGCTCTCGTTACAAAATTTCCATTTTTTTCTTTTATATTTTCTTTTGAAAATAGTTTAACATATTCATTTTGAATAGGGGACCATCGTGTTCCGGGTAAGTGCATTCCTCTCCATTTTATTTCGTTCCTTTTTTTAGTAGCAGGTTCAAAATCATAATTATTAGATTTAGTATAAAACAACAACGAATCATGCGCAGAATGATATTTGTTAATTTTTTCAGTTAATTTTGCAGATTTACTTACAATTATCTCATTCCTAAAATTCTCCTCTCCAAAAATATCATCCATCAATGGTCTTACAATCCAATTTCCGTTATAATCACATCTGACAAAAATGCTTCCTTTTTCATTCAGCCAATCTTTTGCAAGTTTTAATCTATTTTCCAATAGCGTTGCCCAATTAGCATTTTTGTAATTTGTGCGATATAAAAACTGGTCTGAAGAATCCAAATTAAACGGTGGGTCAATATAAATCGTCTGCACCTTTTCCTTAAATTTCGGTAGGATCGTATTCAATGCTTGGTAATTTTCACTCTTTATTAACCAACCATCCAAGGAATTGTCTAAGTCATCAAACTGATTCAAAATTTCTAACTCTAAATCCTTGAAATACTTTGTATCTATTGGCACTTTAGGATTATTTTTGTCTATGCCTAATTCTTCCCATTCTTTGACCTGCTCTCCAAAATTTGTATGCTTTATAATTTTACTCGTAATTTCATCTTTTATCCTATCCAGCGTAATTACATAATTAGAGTTCTTAACAAACTTTGGTTTATTCCAGATTTTGACAAGTTCATCTTCAAACTGAGCAATAAAATCAATAATCTTAAAAGCAATGTTTTTTAAGACCTGAAGTTCATTAACCCTGCCTACGCTCCACTCGGAAGCTCCCTCCCAAAAATACTGATAACTCCATAACTTAAACTGTTCCTGTAAAAACACTTTTGCATTTTTGTTAATAAAAAAATCCACCTCGCTTTGCTTTTCAAAAACCCTAAAAGCCCTTTCTAATTGGTCTTCAGTAATATTTTTCCTTTTTATCGCTTTTAATATTTCGTCTTGCTTTGTCTTTGTTTGCTTTTCCGAATAAGAAACATCAAAAACAATTGTTCCATCGGGGGCAACTCTGTTTAACTTATAAATTAGCGAGCGTTTTTCATTGGCCTTCTTATTTTCTATCTGTGAAGCATCGAAATAAAATTTTAATCCATCAAACTCAATCGGCAGGCTTCTAAAAATGCGGTCAGTCTTGACGTAGTAAAGCATCTGTGTTTTCCAGAAGAGGATAACGTCCTTCTCATCGGTATATACTTTTTCGTAGACGTTGTTATGAAATGGCGTTTGATTGAAATAGATCGAGCCGCTTTCCGTAAAATAGCGGCTGAAAAAGGAATAGAGTTTATCAAAAAGTTCGTCCCTAAATTTTGGATAGATTTTTAATACAGCTTCAATATCCTTTTTAAGAATGTTCTCAATCTTACGGTAGTGGTTCGATTTAATCCTCATCAAATTAACAAATCCGCCCTGACCTTCAATTTTTGCCCCGATAAATACATCCTGTAATGCTTTATAAAATTTTTGTTCTTTATTCATGTTCCTCTTCCTTTGATAAATTATTTGTTCCTTTCTTTTCCTTCTTTATCCTTGCCCATGCCTGCCGATCCTTCTCAATTAGGTCACGGATGATAGAAACTATGGAGGCATTCTGATTCTGTTTCTGAAGTTCTAATGCCTTCTCCTTTAAGAAGAAATACTGCTCCTCAGTAAGCTCAATGGTCGTCTTTTTCATAGGAAGCCCTCGATTTCAATCGAAAGTAGTTGACTTAGTTTATCCATATTGCTATAATTATATAAATATAGCCTCAAAAGTCAAATAAAATGTTCCTTATCTCCTCCTGATACTCCTGAAAACTATTAGTAGAGGGCAATCTGTCTTTGTATTAATGAATTACATGAGCAGGAAGGGCAATTGTTATGATAATGCCCCTATTGAGAGCTTCTGGGGAACATTAAAAAATGAGCTTATCTATCAGAAGAAATATGCTACAAGGGAAGAGGCAATAAGAGAGATTACTGAATACATATCTACAAGTGAACCAGCAAGGCACTCCCTGAACTTTACAGTTGAGCCAACTGATAAGCCCCTTTTTTAAGGTTATTTTTTTTAAAGCAGATTACAGATGCTTTGGTAAGCGTAAATTCAAAAGCAGAGTGCTTAGATAAACTGGTGAGCGAATTGAGAGTTTGGCGGAAAGTACAGAGGAAATATAGCTATAAGTAAAAACCTAAAAGAGAAATAAAAGAACTCAAAAATAGCATAAACTAAAAATCGTATAATTTAACAAAAATAATTTTGTTAATGCTCTACAATCTTAAATCTCCCTTCATGGATTCCCCTTACCAGAGGGCCCTGAGGGATGACCCCTTGTTCTGTTTTTACCATACCGTTTTGGACAGTATAGACTTGCCCCCCGATTTCAATTTTGACTCCATCATCAAGAGCTTCACAAATCCTTGGCATTTGTGGCTGATACCGATCTTTGAGTGCCTGGAATGTGTACGCCCCGATATTTAGTATTTCATTTCTTTGAATTTTTCTTTCTATCATATTCAAAATTTCTTTGATTTCATCTATGTCATGCATGGTGTTTAGTATTTCTTGAGCTTGCCGATCGCTTAGTGCGAAAGCTTGGGTCATTTTCTCATATAGTTTTTTTCGCTCTTCGTCTTCTGATATAAAAGGTAATTCACCCTGTTTTGGGGCTTTTATAAACCTAGTTAGCAGGTTGTATGTGTCTTTGTTGGGGGAGACATAAAACTTCAGAGCAACAATTTTTCTGTTTTCTTTTTTTGTAGCCATTTTTATATGAATATCTGATTTTTCATTAATTTCTTTGATTGCTTTGTTGATGATTGCCCGTTTCATAATCTTGAATTCATGCAAGCTTTTTTGGTTTTCTATACCAATAAGTTTAATGAAATCACTAATGTATATCCAGGGGGTTTCGCCCTTGCCCTGCTGTCGTATAAAATAGTCAACACACAATTCATAAAGGATAAGCGAATATTTGCTCTTAAATTTGCTTTGGATTGTTAGGCTTATTTTAGCATACATAGTGGGATTGTATAATTTATCTTTTAAATGTGGACTAAATGAATATTCAAGTATTCCTTTTTTTATTTTGACGCTTGAAAGCATAGTTGTTGCGCCCCATTCATGTTCATGATCTTTGTCTAAAACATTCCATTCAACTACAGTTATCAGTAATGCCTTTAATGATTCTTTAATATATTTTTCGTTTTTGCTGTCAAAACATAAAACATTGACTAAATCTTTGATTTGTATTTCGAAAACATCTTTCAGGGGCAATTCATCGTATGCATTTGCAAGCAATACATTCCATGCTTTCTTTTGCAGAAGATTAATTTTATTGTGAGAGGTTTGGATAGCTGCACTATGTTTGATGGCTTCTTTTTTTTCCAATTATGTGCTCCGTTAATAATTATTTGTTATTATAGCAAAAATTTTTAATGGTGAAAAGTAAATAATTATTTTTGTTCACCTTTCACCCCATAAATTTTCACCTTTCACCCCATAAATTTTCACCTTTCACCCCATAAATTTTCACCTTTCACCCCATAAATTTTCACCTTTCACCCAGATTATTGTGTGATTTCAAGTAGTTAGAGGCCATAAAAACTTCGTACAAACTTTACAAACTATACAACGAACGTCGTTGCTTTTTTTGAAAAGAAATTTCTTCCCCCCTAACCCCCCTGAGGGGGGAATATATATACAGGAAAGATACCATATAGGACATTATTTGTCCTAGGTCATGGGCTCATTGAAACCTTTCCGTAAGCCCTTGTAAACTTTCCGTGAGCTTATTTCTGAGTTTTTTTTGCCAACAGGCATAACAGCAAACCCATAACTTTTTTTTACGATCAGACCTGACAACCTTTTGATCCCCTTCCCAGCTTCCGTCTATATATCTTCCCTCACCTTCGAATATTTTGTCCCTCCCGCATATAATACATGTTTCCTTTTTTTTTCATGTTATCCTCCTTTGACTATATTTTCCAAAAAAATCTATTCCTCGAATAGATATGCCCTTCTCAAGAAATTGCTGAAAATCGAATTTAAAAATATTGCTTCGGGTTTTGATATGTAATGATTTGCTTTTTTGTTAATAAAAACTTCCAGCATTTCTTCGTTCGCGATATTCGTTCTCTGTAAATACACGTTATCATTAACCTGATACGGCTTTTTTGTGAGAAGGCCCCTGGTGAATGCCTGTAGGATGGAGTTGAACATATGCAATTCTATCACATGTTTCAGTATGATTAGTTCGGAATAGCTCAATGCAAGAAGATTAAGCCGCCTGGCTGATGTTTTTAACCCCCCTCCAAATGTTTCGCTAATCTCAATACTTGTGCTACGTATATTGTATTGAATTGTATATATCCCCGCCGCCAACTGGTAGGTTTCGGAAAAAAAGACTTTCTTTGTCTCTTTTTTTTCGTTCATCTCTTCATTCCTTTTTCATATTCCATCAACATGTATCTCAGTCGTTTTTTAAGATCATACTTATATTTTTTTTCGCTGAGCAGAATGAATTTTATTTTAGTGAGCAGTTCATTTTGTTTCGCCATCTTTCTTTCAATTTCTTGCTTTTCCTTTTTCAAGTTTTCCTGTTTTCGCTGTATCTCTTGCTGCATTTGCTCTATCTGTACAGATTGTTTTAACGCCTCCATTTGCATTTTTTTCCTTTCTTTTTCCATCTCTTTTTCCATTTCGTATCTCTCTGCATTAGCCTTTTTTATTATACTTTTTGCCTCTTCCTGGGCCGTTTCAATAATGTTTTCTGCCAATTTATTCATCTCTTCTTTTTTTTTGAAGTAATAATTAACTGCCAACACCGCCGCTACCACAGATGTAGAAAAAAATATAATGATAAAGAAGATATCCTTCATATAGATTTCAAAAAACGGTTAATAGTCGTATGAGAAGCCTTGATCTTGCAGTATTTTTCGAGATAGTCTGCCATCTGTCTTAGCGAAAGCTTTTCTTGTTTCATCATCATCAGCTCTTTCGCATGTTGCTCTAAGAGCTCCTGCTTTGTGCTTTTCTTTTTTTTCTTTGTCCTTACTTTGTGTCTTCTAATTCTTGTCATTATTTTTTGTCGTATCTTCTCAATCTGATGGTCCGTTTCTTTGGTGTGTATAAAGTTTTCTGTCTTCCATGCCTCATATACTGCTTGTATGAAGCTCTCCAGGGTTAGTTCATAAGCAGGTTTTTGGGTTCCCTCTCCCTTCATCTGAAAGAAAAGATCACGTTGCATTTTGAATATATCCAATTGAATTTCCCAAGGTTGCTTGGCGAACCAGAGCAATATTTTTTGTCTTCTTTTTTCGGTAATCATATGTACAATATTACTGTAACACAAAACGCTTTTTTTTGTAACAAATTTTTTTATAAAAAATTATGATATGCAATACCAATGTGCTTTTTAGTGGCCTCGCTTTTGGCAACGCCAAAAGCGAGGCTTGACAGAAAGACAACGATAGTATATCATTACAACTATGATGAGATATCATCGTCTCGTCGTTGAAGTCCTGGGCAATTACGATTCCATGTTTTTGCCTAAGACTAGCTATCCTTTTCGGGGTGGCAATCCGCAGATCCCAACTGCGAAACCAAAGGGTGGGTGAAGCCTTTTCAGGTAGATCCCTTGTTTGGACGCAATGTCCAGGCGAACCGGTGACGCACTACACCGTAAAGAAACTGTGCAACGTGTTAAGCTTCACGATAAAAAAGCTGGTGTATTCAAGAGGGTCCGGTTTAGCCGGTTTGAAACATTTGAAGGAGGTTTTATTAGAGGCAGCATCAACTATCAGGTAAACAAAATCTTCGTCGAGTCGGGCATTTTTCAGCCTGGTACCTCCAAACATACAGAAAAATCCATAGCCCGGGAAAACGGAGCCAAAACTTGGGCAGACCTCGGCCAAAGGCTCAGCATATACTCATACGGCACTGCTGAGACCTACAAGGATACTTGGCACCAATGCGCCCGTTGGGTTAAGGAGAATCTTGGTGTCAAGGACATCGAGAAGCTTCAGCCAGAGCATATCAAGGCATATCTCGAAACGAAAATAGCTGCCGGGGTCAAATACAGCTCCTTCGAAAGAGAGTGCGCCGCCCTTGCGAAATTCGAAAACGCCCTCAATATGTATGCCACCCAGGCGGGCAAAGACACCACATATGAATTTAGAGAAGCAATAAAAGAGATCAAACAAGAAGCCTCCCAAGTGCTTGACAGGACTGTTGAAACCAGGGCATATGAGAGCCCCAATTCTGTAATATCTGCCATCAGGGATGAAAAATACCAGGTAGTAGCCTCGATTCAATATGAAGGTGGAGCACGGCTAAATGAAGTGTGGCGGATCGAGAAAGAAGACCTGAAAGGCATCAAGCAAGATCCCCATACGGGCAAACAGATAGGGGCTATTGAAGTTGTGGGCAAAGGCGGCAAGGAAAGGGAAATTCATGTATCCCCCGAGACCTACCAAGCAGCCGCCTCAATCATAGAAAAAAACGGCAACCTAAATTTTGACAAGAGCGAATATCGCGAGGCCCTCAAAGAAGCTGCCATCGAATCAGGCCAGGATTACCATGGTAGCCATGGGTTACGCTGGAACTATGCTCAAGAAAAAATGGATGAGCTAGAGAAAAACACCAGTATGACCTATGAAGAACGCCTGCAAGAAGTAGCTTGGGAGATGGGCCATGAACGAGCGGATATTACGGAGCATTATTTGCATCATCGCTGAATCTCAAACCGGAAAATTAGCTATCATGGATAAAGGTCTTCGAGGTTTACGGATGTGGTTATGCAAAGATCTTAATATATAGTTTTCACACAGGATTCGGGTCTAATATTTGTTTTTGCTGCGTATAAATTATTTGTTTTTTGCTCACCGCTTTATTATAATAAAACTATTTGAATTTATTAGGTTTTAAAATAGAGTTTTAAGGGGGTTTTTTGCTCACCAATAAAACGGTGGCCATATATGCTAGGGTATCAACTGACCGCCAATCTACAGAGTCACAATTAAGCGTCCTCCGAGAATATATCGAGAAGCGATCCTGGAAGCTCTATAAAGAATACATCGATGCAGGCTTCACAGGCTCAAATACGAAACGCCCCGCATTCAACAATATGATGGCGGACGCCAGAAAGCGAAGTTTTGATGTGCTTCTGGTCTACAAGCTGGACCGCTTGAGTCGATCCCTAAAAGACCTTATAACCACGCTGGACGATCTTAAGTCTCTGGGGGTTGACTTCATCTCCTATGACAACGGGCTTGACACCACAACGCCCACCGGCAGGCTTATCTTCCATGTTGTCGGATCGGTGGCGGAGTTCGAAAGGGAGGTAATAAGGGAAAGGGTCATGGCTGGCCTTGAGAATGCAAGACGTAAGGGCAGGAGGCTTGGGAGGCCTCCGATTGCACCTCTCTTGGTTGATAAGGTGGGGCAGTTAAGAAAAGAAGGGATGTCGTTCCGTAAGATTGGTTCTCGGCTGGGGATACCGGAGTCCACGGTGAGGGCCCTAAGTAGGAGAACCAAAAATTCGCCACAATAAAAATGTCTTGCAAAATATTATCATATATTATATGGTAAGTTAGTTACTTAGTAAGTAAGTTACTAACTTAGTTATATGATTATAACGATAGGAAATACAAAGGGTGGCGTAGGGAAGACAACAATAGCCTGTAACCTCGCCGTTTGCGCTGCCATAGATGGAAAAAAGGTTTTATTGATCGATGCCGACACACAAGGTTCGTCAATGGCCTTCAGGGCAAGCCGTGAAAGCACGGACATTAAGGCCATGTCTATAACTACCCCGACTTTGCATAAGGACCTAAATGGGTTCGACAATATTGACCTTATCATTATAGATGCCGGTGGGCGTGATAGTGCGGTTTTTCGGTCCGCAATGTTGGCGTCGGACCTTCTTGTTATCCCTTCGATGCCGTCACAGGTAGACTTCTGGGCAGTAAACGATGTGCTGGAGCTACTAAAAGAGGCCCGTGTCTATAAGGAAATAAAAGCGTGCTTTCTTTTGAACCAGATGCAGCCAAACACCACCTTATCAAAAGAAGCAAAAGAAGCGATTGATGAATTTGACGCAGATGTCAGGCCCCTTAAAACAATTATCAACGCCAGGATAGCATACAAGAAATCCTTCGGGGAAGGCAAAAGCGTATTGGAATGGTCAGATCCAAAGGCAAGAGAAGAAATTACAAGCCTGTATAATGAAATCTTATCCTTGAGGTAAAAGTATGGCCTTAAAAACATCGAAGCCTGGTATTGATCCGGATGAGTTTGTAAAGGGCGCAAAAGCAGACCAGCACCTAAATGTTTCAATCCCTTCCGACGATGAGCTATTTGCAAAAAACTATAAGACTTTTCCATTAAAACTGCCCCTTGCCCTTAGGAATATCGCTGCTGAAAAGGCAAAATCCGCCGGTCTAAGCCTGCACGACTATATACTGGTCGCTATAAAAGAAAAAACCCAAAAATGACCGCTATCCTTGTCCTATAAGACCCGCAGAATGCTCCTGGAAAGCCCATAGAATCTTATTACAGGGGGTCTCATTGGTATTGCTGGTATACCAAAGCACAATAGAAATTCATCTCCCACTTATAGAAGTGGGAGACTTCTTTCAAGTTTATGTTAAACTAACTCAACTAAGGAGGGTTTTATGAAAAAATTAACAGTGTTTTTGGCTATGGTATTTTCATTTGTGTTCTGTCTGTCATGTCTCGTTAGCATATCATACGCACAATCTAAAGAAGATGCAGTAAAAATGGTAAATGATGCTATAAATTACATCAAAACCAACGGTAAAGAAAAAGCGTATAAAGACATAACAGATGGAAAAGTTCTGAAAAAAGGTGACCTATATGTTTTTGCTCTAACATCTGATTACTATATTGTAGCACACGGGGCTAATCCAAAACTTCTCGGCAAACCTATGGAAAAACTTAAAGACTCAAATGGAAAATTTTTCTTCAAAGAAATGGTCGATAAAGCACTCAAAAATGGAGAAGGTTGGACAGATTATACATGGACTAATCCTGTAACAAAAAAGATTGAGCCTAAAACTACATATACCAAAAAGTTAGACGATAAAACAATTGTTGGTTGCGGTATTTATAAAAAATAACGTTTAAATGAATCAGGGCTATCCAAAAGATAGCCCTATCAATTCTTTTTAATGGAGGATATCTCTTCATGATAATAAAAAACTATATTACAAAACAAAAACTAAATAGAAAGTTTATGCTTCCCGCCTTAGTAGCTATGGTTTTTACCCTTTTTCTCGGGTTATATTCTTTATACACAAATTATCAAGAAAGATACACAATCAGCAAAATTGATAATGCCTTCACATGGAGAAATGAATGTGGAGAACAAGAAACAAAGCTTGTCAAAATTCATGCAGGTATCTATAAACTTGTTTCATGGGGGGGTGCTAAATATGATACCAATAAAATACAAGAAGAGGGCAATAAGTATCTATCTGAACTGTCTGTAGTAAAAGATAACATAACAAAGATAAACAAACGAACAACAAATAAACAGGAAAAAGAACTCTTCACATCAATTGAAAAAGACCTTGTAACATATCAAAACTCTGCAAAAGGGGTTGTTGAAATGGTTGTTGCCAATGATGAAGCAACAGCAATAATGTTTCTTTCTACGCTCGATACCATATATGAAAGTCTTTTAATCAATTTCGGAAAATTGAATGGTATCATAAAAAATGAAATAAAAACCGTTCAAGACAATGCCATATCATCCACAACAAGAAACATAGTAATAACAATTATTGCCATATGTGCTGTTCTAATATTATCTTTCCTATCAGGTAACTATATTGCAAGATTAACAATGGAACCTATCAAAAAAATTATAGAAACCATCAAAGACATTTCACAAAATAACAATCTTACAAAACGTGTTGAAATATCAACAGAGGATGAATTTCAAGAGATGGTTGAAGAACTCAACAAATTTTTTGACAATCTGCATAATATCCTTAAAAAAACATATGGAAGTAATGATAAAGTATCAAATACAACAGAAAATATAAAACGTTTTTCTGATAATCTCACAAAAAACATTACAGACTTAACACAACAAGCCATGTCTGTAGCAACTGCATCAGAAGAAATGGCATTAACTTCATCCGAAATCGCTAAAAACTGCGTCATGGCTGTAAAGAGTGCAGAGGTAACAGAAAAAGTTGCTAAAGATGGAAATGCACTGATTACAGAAACAGTAGAAGCAATGCAAAAATTAAGAGTTACAATCACAGAATATGCATCCCTTATCGAAGAAATAGGTGATGAATCAACAAATATCTCAAAAATCCTTGACCTGATTAATGATATTGCAGACCAGACAAACCTCCTTGCCTTAAATGCAGCAATAGAAGCAGCTCGTGCAGGTGAACATGGAAGAGGTTTTGCAGTAGTAGCTGACGAGGTAAGAAAACTTGCAGAAAAGACAGTTAGTGCAACAAAAGAAATAGAAAACACGATAATAAATATGAAAAATAAGACACAGCAGGCAGTAAAGACAACAAAACAGGAAGTCGAACGCATCAACAAGACATCAGAAAAAACAGAAAATACTGGCAAAGCATTTAATAATATTTTGAAAGAAATTCAAGTTGTTTCCGGTGAAATAAACCAGATAGCAACAGCAGTGGAAGAACAAACTGCAACAACAGAAGATATAGCAAAAAATATTAATAATATCTCCAACTTTATGACTGAAACAAATAAGATGACAAACAACAACAAAGAAATAATAGAAGAATTGGCTGTATCAGTTGTTGAACTCAAAAAAGAGATTCAACAATTTAAAATCTAATTTACAGGAGGTTTTTATGAAACACAAAAAATTGTTATGTATGGTTCTTGCGGTTGTAATGTTTATGGTTTTTGTTGGAATTACATTTGCTGCTTCGCCTGAAGATGAAGCAAAAGGTCTTGTTCTCAAAGCTTATGACTTTTACAAAAAGAACGGCAAAGATGCATTTATGAACGAGATTAAAAACCCAAAGGGACAGTTTGCAAAGGGTGAGTTTTATGTTTTTCTCTGGTCATGGACACCGTACTATACCTGTATAGCACATCCCTATAACCACAAACTTCATATGATGAATATGAATGAACTGAGAGACCCTGATGGAAAAACATTTGTAAAAGATGGCGTCGAGCTTGCAAAGGCAAAAGGTGAGGCATGGTTTGAATACAAATACACTAATCCTGTTACAAAAAAGATTGAGCCAAAGAAAGTTTTTGTGAAGAAAACAGATGATTTTGTGATAGTTGCGGGGGTATACAAAAAGTAAAACCAATAGGGCCATTCTTCTTTTTAAAAAGAATGGCCTTGTATTAACTAATTAATATACTATTGGAGGGGCTTTAAGTGAAACAGATTAACCATAATCCGTATGATTATATTTATGATTCAAGTGGCGTAGCTGAAACAAACTTGAAGGGGGGTTCTGTGAAAAAAAAATTACCTTATGTTTTACTTTTGATCGCTCTACCATGTGCTGCCGTCATATTAAAAAAATTATTAAAAAAAGGGGGTAAGAATGGAACAAATAATTGAAAATAGGTCGGAACTTGACAAAAATGAGAAAACCTGGGGTATGCTATGCCACCTTTCAGCACTCACTATTATCTTTGGTATTCCTTTTCTAAACGTTGTAGCACCTCTGGTTATATGGCTCCTCAAAAAAAATGAATCTGCATTTATTGATTATCATGGGAAACAATCTGTTAACTTCCAGATCACGGTAAGTATAATCGCCCTGATATGTGTTTTACTATCTATGGTAGTTATAGGACTACCATTGCTAATTGCGGTCATAGTAGCAAGTGCGGTTTATGTAATCACAGCAACGATAAAAGCAAATAATGGTGAGTATTTTGCATACAAATTCTGTGTAAAGTTTATAAAATAGTTTAATTTAAACTTATACAACAAATATGGTTGCAATAAAAATTGTAGTATTGGCATTAGAGGAGATCTGCAAATGAAAACCCTTGTGGTAGATGATTTTTCAACGATGAGAAAATTGATTAAAAACGTTTTAAAGCAAATAGGGATATCTGATGTGGTAGAGGCAGAAAATGGAAAGCAGGTATTAGACCTGCTTAAGAAAGAGCAGATTGAACTAATTGTAAGTGATTGGATTATGCCTGAGATGACAGGTATAGAATTCCTAAAACTGTGTAAAGCAGATGATAACTTAAAAAAAATCCCCTTCATCATGGTAACAGCAGAGGCCCAGAAAGGCAACATAATGGAAGCAATAAAATCAGGAGTTGATAATTATATTGTTAAGCCCTTTACCCCAGAAAAATTGCAAGAAGCTATCAATAAAGCAATACAAAGAGCAAAAATGTAGGAGGAACTAATGGACGTGAAGTATATAAACCCCTTTATCATCGCCACTCAAACAACCTTTAAAACAATGTTTTCAACAGAGTTAAAATTAAACAAACCTATTCTAAAACAAGACAGAAGAACATCAGGGGACATTACAGGCATCATGGGACTTGCTGGTGATAAAAAAGGAACGTTATGTGTGAGTTTCAATGAAAGAGGTGCTTTATATCTATACAGTTTACTTGTTGGAGAAAAATATGAGAAAGTCACGTCGGAGATAGTTGATTCAATAGGTGAGCTTACAAATATTATCTCAGGACAATCAAGAAAGGAATTTGAAAAGATAGGATTAAATCTAAGTGCAGCTATACCTATGGTGATAGTGGGTAAAAATGTTGAACTTAACTTCATAACGGTAACACCCATAGTTTCAGTACCATTTGCTTTTTCTTTGTCCAATGGTGACATAGACTTCATAAACCTTGATTTTTCTTTTGAAGACGCTGGGAGCAAATAATGTTTGAAAAATACAAAGAGGTAAAAAGGATTTTTCAAAAGCATGGTATAGGGATTCTTGTCCAGGATGATGCTAAAAATGTTATAAAAGAAAATATAGAGAAATTAAGAAAGATAGATTTCAATTCTATCAAGCCTTACAAAGAAAAAAAAGGGGGATACCTATGCTCGTGCTTTCCCGTAAAAGAAACGAAACAATTATAATCAAAGGTAAAGATGGAGAAGATATCAAAATTATTCTCGTTGATACTGAAAGAAACAAATCGAGAATAGGAATTGAAGCCCCAAAAGGATATACAATAATAAGAGGCGAATTATTAACAGAAATCAA
>Ga0116188_1001308_pt1 | contig 21872 bp, 14 predicted proteins | sample AD_JPNTR2_MetaG_FD_89807 | JGI IMG/M metagenome (GOLD analysis project Ga0116188, IMG submission 89807) | Active sludge microbial communities of municipal wastewater-treating anaerobic digesters from Japan - AD_JPNTR2_MetaG | ecosystem: Engineered > Bioreactor > Anaerobic > Digestate | place...
ATGGGAAACATCACGGAACCCAAGATATAGCGCAGCTATTGCAAAAATCTAATAATATTGGTGCGGCATGGGTGGGACATCTGACTGGTTCCAAAGAGCTTTATAGGCATTTAGTTGAATTTGGGTTTGGTAAAAAAACTGGTGTGGACTTAGAAGGGGAAGACACTGGGATTATTCGACCCTTTGAAACATGGACTGACATAGATTTAGCAAATATTTCCTTTGGACAGGGTATTTCTGCCACTCCTTTGCAGGTTTTAAATGCGTTTAATGTTTTTGCGAATGGTGGCTATTTATATAGACCTCAAATGGTTTATCAAATTTCCACAGACAAAGGTGTTATAAATTTGGAGTCAAAACCAATCAGGAGGGTGTTGCCGCAAAAAGTGGTTGATCAGATGCATGAACTTCTGATTTCTGCTGTGGATCAAGGTGAATCAAAATTTTTTAATATTGAAGGGTATAAAATTGCGGGAAAAACTGGAACAGCGCAAATTCCTAAGGATGGCAAGTACGACCCTTCGGCTACAAATGCGACTTTTTTAGGGTATTTAGCCAATTCCAAAAGATATTCTATGCTAGTTAGATTAGAACGACCAAAAACCAGTTATTTTGCCTCTGAAACTGCGGTTCCGCTTTGGATGGATATCACAAGGCAACTTGTTTCCTATTACAGTATTCCTCCTGACAATCAGTAGATTCAAATATCTAGTTATAATAGAGCATTGCGTATTGTGATATTCTGCATAAGTACTAAAATAAAGTTTATGGGCATGGAATCATATATAAAGGGATCCAAAGCTGAGGATATAGCAACTAAATATGTTGAAGCGGCGGGATATAAGGTTATTTTTAGAAATTGGAGATGCCCATACGGAGAAATAGATATTATTGGTAAAAAAGACGATAGGCTTGCTTTTTTTGAGGTAAAGTACCGCTCCACTGATAGATATGGTTATAGTTTTGAATACCTAAGCCCCTCAAAAATTTCAAAAATAAGAAAAACAATTCATCTTTTTATGTCAAAATTTTGTGATTCCAACATCCCATGGCTATTGGATGGGCTTTGCATATTTCCTTGTAATGAAAGCTACAAAATAAGCCATTACAAGAATTTGTTAACCAACTTATGATTATGTTTACATAACTAGATAAATTGCCTATTATGAATATATGAAAAAAGTATTAATTATAGAAGATGATCAATCCCTTTATAATGTTTATTCTGCGGAATTGAAGCTCCGTGGATATGATGTTTCTCATTGCGCAGATGGTATGAAAGCCATGTCTGTTATAGAAGAGATAAAACCTGATCTTATTCTTTTGGATATAATTCTACCTGGAAGAAATGGATTGGAAATTTTGGAGGAGCTAATGGGAAATGAGAAGTACTTGGATACCAGGGTGATAATGGTTACTAATTACGGTAACGATGAGAATGTTAAGAAAGCCCTAGAGTTAGGAGCATCTGACTATGTATTAAAGTACAATATTGTGCCTTCAGAGCTTTCTAAAAAGGTTGCGCAAACATTGGGCGAGGATACAGAATCGTCAGTGAAGATAATGGAGTAAAAAATGGATTTCTACCTTAGACTTCTGCTCATAATATCTGTGCCTTTTTCCTTTTTGGTAGTATTCACGGTTTACAGAATGCTGAAAATGCGTAAGAACTTGGGTACAGTTTCTAAGGTTTCCATTCCCCCAGAAGTTATCCATGACATTGTCTTAAAGACATGCAAAGAATATTCCATTGATCTTGATTTGGAGGACTCCTTAAGTAGGTTAATTGAATACATAAAAGGTTCTATTTCTGTAAGCGCTATTTCTTTTTTAATTCCCTCTTATCCTGGTAGTTCTGATTATATTTTTAAATCCCATTTGTTATACGAAGTATCAGAGTCTTTTGTAAATGGAGAGCTCTCCTTTTTGCGCGAGTATGCGGAAAAGAACTTTGGGGCTTCCATTCAGAATATTGAGCGAAGGGTAGAGGGTGGGCCACTAAACTCTTCCAGTACGGCTAAGGCATTGTCTAGAGAGGCCTATAAGATTGAGGTTGGATCCCTTTTGGGAGTAGTTGCTGTAACTTCAAGGAAAAGTGGGCATTTTTCGGATGCTCTTAAAAAGGATTTAACATCTTTATTTGACTTGTGTTCTACTTATTTTTCCCTTCTTTCCGATGTGGCGGAAAAGGAGCATAGAAAATTTAAATCTATGGTAGACAGTATGCGTGATGGGGTTTTTATGGTGGATGAAGAATATCGCTTTTTAATTGCGAATCCCTCTATTAAGGCCATGATGGGATTGCACGAGGCAGAAACAGTAAACATTGTTAGAGTCGCCTCATTTTTTTCTGTTCACCTTTCTATTGAGGATGTGGTGTCTGAAGTTTTTGCGTTAGGAAAGATAAAATTTATTGGGGATCTTAAAATAAACAATAAGTATTACACATTAACCGCGATACCTGTAAAAGTTAGGTCTCAGGTTATAGGAGTAGTCTGCCTTGTTCAGGACGAAACTTCGGACAAGGAGTTGGAAAAAATGAAGAGAGATTTTTCGGCTATGATTATTCATGAGCTTAGATCTCCTTTGTCCGTAATTAGAGGGACATCTGACTTTTTGCTCAAAGAATCTTCTAAAATAGAGGAACCACAAAAGGAAAAATTTATTTTACAAATTAAAGAATCTTCTGATAGGTTACTTAAGATAGTCGGAGATCTTTTGGATTCCACAAAAATAGAAAGCGGCGATATAGAGCTGTTTAAATCAAGTGTAGATATAAATTCGCTTATAAATGAAACTGTTTCTTTTTATCAGAATAGTGCTAACCTTAGCGGCCTTTCTTTGTCAGCTAATTTGGACGCTTCATTGGCACCAGTAATGGTTGATCCAGATAAAATCAGACAGGTTCTAAATAACCTTATTTCAAATGGTCTAAAATATACAGAAGCTGGAGGTAAGGTTGTTGTCTCCTCAAAAAAGGAGGGATCTTTATTAAGGGTTTCAGTTTCTGACACTGGAAAGGGTGTAGAGGATTCCCATAAGGAGTTGATTTTTGAAAAGTATAAGCAGGTTGAATATGCAAAAACTACCGAAAGAAGTACGGGATTGGGTTTGGCAATATCAAAGGGAATTGTTGAGGCCCATGGTGGAAGAATTTGGGTAGAAAATAATACCCCAAAGGGTTCTATCTTTATTTTTGAATTACCTTTGTAGGTTTTGATTTTTGTTTAAACTGCCACTATTCGTTTGCCATTATCTGTTGACCTAGTATTTAGTTTATATATACTTAAGAAATGAACAAATCAACTGCCCATATACTCAATTTTTCCGATATTAGAAAATCTGATCTCCCTTATGTAGGTGGAAAAGGCGCAAATCTTGGGGAAATGCTTTCAGCAGGTATTCCTGTACCTGACGGTTTTGTTGTTACCGCAAAAGCATATTACGATTTTCTTGACGGCACCTCCTTACGTCATAAAATTTTAACTGAGCTTTCTGGCTTGGATGTTGATGATTCAAAAGCTCTTGCTCAAGCCTCAAAAAACATAAAAACTGCTATTTTGGCCGCTAAAATGCCTGATGATTTGGCAGAAGAAATAAAAAACGCGTACATTAAACTTTCTGGAGAACATGATTTGTTGGTAGCTGTTCGTTCCTCGGCTACGGCAGAAGATCTTCCCGATGCTTCTTTTGCAGGGCAACAAGAAACTTATTTAAATATAAGAGGATCCAAGGAAGTAATAAAACATGTCCAAAAGTGTTGGGCTTCCCTCTTTGAGGCAAGAGCAATATTTTATAGAACGGAAAATGGTTTTAATCATTTTAAGGTAGGTATTGCAGTCCCTGTGCAGTTAATGGTTCAGTCAGATGTATCTGGAATTATGTTTACGGTGAACCCTCTGACAAATAATCGAAAAGAGATCTCAGTGGAAGTGGCTTATGGGTTAGGGCAACCCATCGTCTCCGGAGAAATTACCCCAGATCAATTCATTGTTAATAAAGATACACTTCGTATAAAGACTCGCCACATTTCAAAGCAAACATGGCAACTTACATATGCGGGAAAAACTAAAATATCCAAGGCATATCAAGAAAAACAAAAGTTGGAAGATAAATTTGTAGAGAAAGTAGCGGAGATGGGTAAAAAAATAGAAGACCATTATGGGCATCCCCAAGATATTGAATGGGCAATGGAGAAGGGAAAGCTTTTGATTGTTCAGTCTAGACCAGTTACGACTTTGGATAAAGAAAAAAAGGAAATGGAGACTGTGATTGATCCAGCAAAATCTGCGAAGTTTATATTAGAAGGTCTAGCGGCCTCCCCTGGTGTTGGCTCTGGACCCGTAACCATCATAAAATCCGCAAGTGAAATCTCTAAAGTAAAGCAAGGTGATGTTTTGGTTGCTGTTATGACTAACCCAGATTTTGTTCCCGCTATGAGAAGAGCTTCGGCAATACTTACAGATGAGGGAGGAAGAACCTCTCATGCTGCTATTGTAAGTCGTGAGTTGGGTATCCCTGCTATTGTTGGTTCGCAATTAGCTACAAAAATGCTCAAAAACGGGGAGGTTGTAACTGTTGATGGTTCTTCCGGTAAAGTCTATTCTGGGGATGTAACCAAGATGGAAAAGGTAGAGGTTGATGATATAGACTATGAATCTTTAAAAACCGCAACCCGAATTTACATGAATCTTGCTGAACCCGATTTAGCGGACGAAATGTCTGGGAGGAATGTTGACGGTGTGGGGTTACTTCGTGCTGAATTTATGATTGCTCAGATAGGAAAACATCCCAGAAAGTTTATTAAGGATAAAAAGCAGGCAGAATTTATAGATCAATTGGCCTCTGGGATGGCAAAGTTTTGCGCGGCGTTTGAGCCTCGCCCTGTTGTTTATAGATTTACTGACTTTAGGTCTAACGAGTACGCAAATTTGATTGGGGGTAAGGAGTTTGAACAGGAGGAACCAAATCCTATGATTGGATATAGGGGAGTGGGTCGTTATATAGATGATCCTGAAGTGTTTGAGTTGGAACTTGAAGCTATTAAAAAGGTTCGAAATAAGCTTGGTTATAAAAACCTTTGGGTGATGTATCCTTTTGTAAGGACAGTAGAGCAATTAGAGCAGGTTAAGAAGATTACTGCAGCCGCTGGGTTGCGTAGAAGTGCTAGCTTTAAGGTGTGGATGATGGTTGAGATTCCTTCCAATGTAATTTTGTTAGACGACTTTATCTCTGTTGGGATTGACGGAGTTTCGGTGGGGACTAATGATTTAACAATGCTAACCCTTGGGGTTGATCGAGATAATGAGAAAGTGGCTGATACCTATAATGAGATGAATCCTGCAGTTTTACAAAGTTTGGAAAAAATCGTTAAGACTTGTAGGAAAAACAAGATAACATGTTCTATTTGTGGTCAAGCGCCTTCGGTTTATCCCGAGCTTGTAAAAATGTTGGCTTTATGGGGGATTACTTCCATTTCGGTTAGTCCCGATGTCCTAGATAAGACAAGGAAAATCGTTTATGATGCCGAAAAGTCTTTGCTAAAAGAAAGACTAGCTAAGAAAGAATCTAAATGAGTTTAATAAGTTCTGTTACTGCCTTTAAATATTTGAACTCAAGGGCTAGATGGACTGTCTGTGCTAGAGTGCAACTGGATGACGGTGTGGAAGTTATTCAAACCGTACCCGATGGGGCTTCAAAAGGTGCCAAAGAGGCAATAGCTCTTCCTGTGGAAGAGGCAATACAAAACATAAATATTGTTATTGCTCCCGCATTAATAGGTCTTTCTCCTTTGGATCAAAAAAATATAGATGACCTCCTGATAAAAATGGCTATTACAGAGAATAAGTCTGGAATAGGCGCTAATGCTACATTAGCAGTTTCCTTGGCTGTGGCAAGAGCGGCCTCACGAGCTGAGCACAAATCCTTGTATCTTTACATAAGGGATTTATTTAATAAATCTGGTCCACTTGTTATGCCCACTCCTGTTTTTAATATCCTCAACGGTGGATTACATGCTCAAAATGGCCTTTCATTTCAAGAATTCATGCTTATTCCTGGAATGAATTTTTCTTATGAGCATAAAGTTGAAATTGGAGTAGATGTTTACAATAAATTGAGGACTAAATTACAAGAGAAGGGTTATGGCGTGGGCTTGGGAGATGAGGGTGGGTTTGCCCCGGAAGGATTTACTACACGTAAGGCATTGGAGTTCCTAATATCTTCCATAGAAGCTGCTGGTTATGTCCCCGGAAAAGACGCATTTTTAGGTATGGATGTTGCGGCAGGATCCTTTTATGATAAAAAATCCTTAAAATATGAAATCAAAGAAGAAAGTCTATCTTTATCTGCCCTAGAAATGAGCTCCTATTACTCGTCGTTATTAAAAGATTTTCCAATTATTTATTTAGAAGATCCTCTTTACGAAGATGCCCTTGATGATTGGTACGGTCTATACAAGGCATTATCAAAAAGAACAATGATAGTGGGAGATGATTTGGTAGTAACAAACTCTTCTATTCTAAAAAAAGCCTTGGATCCTAAGTGTCTAAATGCCGTCATTGTTAAGCCCAATCAGATTGGTACGCTTTCTGAAACCTTGGAATTCATGAGGCTTGCCCAGAATAACGATCTAGTTACAATAGTTTCCCACCGGAGTGGCGATACTGCCGAGGACACATTTGTCTCTGATTTAGCATTAGGCACAGGTGCTGAATTTGTGAAGTTTGGTGCGCCAGCAAGGGGTGAAAGAGTTGTTAAGTACAACCGCTTACTTGATCTTTATCATCGGATATAGAAGGGCTATTTAATAACATAAGCCGCGTAGTCTTGCCCCAATTGTGTTTCTACTGTTGCAGTTTCTTCATCACTTAACCCCTCAAAGTATTTTCTAAAGCATCTTATTGAATTACCATGGCAAGAAATTGCTACATTGATTTTCTTCTCCTTCATCTCTTTTACTAATTCATCTGCAAAATTCTTTGTTCGTTCGTAAACCATTGCAATGCTTTCCCCACCTTCTGGTTGGCCATGGTATGTTCTACGGACTTTGTGTAGATATTCTTCATCTTCTTTAAAAGCTTCTAGCTTGTTTTTACCTTGTAAGTTGCCGTAAGATCTTTCTTTTATTCTTTCATCGATTTCAATTGGAAGGTTTTTAGCTCTTTCGTTTAGGGACATTCCTAATTTCATGGTCTCAATAGCTCTGATCTGGGGGGAGGAAATAAGTTTATCAATCTTTTTATCCTTTAATTTCTCCGCAAGTATCAGCGCTTGCTTTTTTCCCTCTTCGGTGAGGGGTGAGTCCCTCCATCCGCTGAATATTAGATCCCTATTGTCTTCACTTTGGCCATGTCTAAATATGTACACTGTGGGATATGTATCAGATTCCTCTTTAGGTAACTCTTCCGCATTTTTGTATCTGAGGGATTCTTCGGCCTTTTTGATCTCTTCTTGGGAAGGACTCGTTGATTTGGTTTTGTTTTTATTTGTAAATATTTCACCTCTTTCTCTTTTTCTATAATAGTAAAAATATATTCCTACTAATGTTAATACAAGGAGTATTTTCATAATATTGTCTGCTGTATCTAGTCCTTGCATAAATGATTCTGTTGCAGAAAGACCCATAAATCCTATATATAAGAAAAATATATTTCTAAAGATATTTCCAACAAATGTTCCTACAACAAATACTTTGAAGTTTAATTTAATTAGTCCGCAAATGACCGAAATAGGAGAACTAGGTATTATTGGTATTGCTCTTAAGACAGTAAGTGTAATGTAGTCTTTAGCTGTTCCATTAAACTTTTTCCCGATCGACTCAACAAAGTCATGTTCCAACCCAATAAATTTACCGAACTTTCCAATAACAATGTCTTCCGCAAAATCAGATATCAAATATAAGAAGGAAGCACCCACAATTCTACCAAAGGCTCCGATGATTGCTATTACAATAATATATCCCAGTGCTTTGTTTTGTGCTTGCGCTATTGAACCCGTTATTCCCATAACAAACGGAGAGGGAATTGGCGCAAGCATTTCTTCGAGAATAGTTCCCAAAAAAGTAAAGAGTTCCAACGGTATCTTGTTGGCTAGGAGTTCTAAATAAGCCATTATTTGTGAAAATATTTGCATAATATTAGATTACATTAGTAGAGGATTTGTTTCCACTCTTTGGTAAAGAATGCTGCTAGTGTAGATAGGATATTTATTTATTGTATTTTCTTACTACGCCCGTAACCTTACCCTGAATTTGCAATTCATCGGCATCCACAAAAATAGGATCCATCTTTGAGTTAGCAGGTTGCAATCTTATTTTTCCATTTTTTTCTTTGTAAAAGCTTTTTAGTGTTGCAAAACCATTATCAATAAGGGCCACAACAATATCGCCGTCTTCTGCTGTATTTTGTTGTTGAATTACAACAAAATCCCCATCAAAAATCCCTTCTTCTATCATGGAATCGCCTTTTACTTGTAACACATAACACCTTTTTGACTTGGAAACTAAGTCAGCGGAGACCATAACAGTTTCTAAAGAATTTTCTATGGCTTCTATTGGCTTTCCCGCTGCAATAAAACCCATCAAAGGTAATTCCACTCCCTGCATGGATGTATCCAATAACTCTGTTAATACCTCAATGCCTCTAACGGAACCATCATATCTTTTTATAAAACCCTTTCTTTCTAAAGTTGCCAGATGCTCGTGAACAGTTGCCAATGAGGACAAATTCATTGCGTCCGCTATTTCTTGAAGCGTTGGGGAGGTATTATTTTTTTGTATAAACTGGGAAATAAATGTAAGTACTTCTTTTTGCCTTTTGTATAAGGTAATTGGACTCATGTTTTGCCTTTCTTAATTTAATACATCCCAAGAGGTATTTAAAAAGATTAAAGACTTTGGGTTTTATTTGTATAAATTAAGTGTACCGAAATTTTTACGAATATGTCAAGAATTTTTATCACTTTCCAAACAAAACCCGAACAAAATATGATAAAATTCTCCAATGTTTAAGTTAGTTTCCAATTACAGTCCAACAGGAGATCAACCTCAAGCAATTCAAAAGTTAACGCAAGGTTTGAAGGAAAATAAAAAGCATCAGGTTTTGATGGGGGTTACAGGATCTGGAAAAACCTTTAGTATAGCCAATGTTATACAAAATGTGCAAAAGCCTACACTTATTATTTCTCACAACAAAACTTTGGCAGCACAGCTGTACCAAGAATTTCGTGATTATTTTCCTCAGAACGCGGTTGAGTTTTTTGTAAGTTATTATGATTATTATCAGCCCGAAAGCTACATGCCCGCAACTGACACTTATATAGAAAAGGATGCTGATATAAATGAAGAGATTGACAAGCTTAGGTTGTCTGCCACAACCGCTTTAATGACTCGCAGGGATGTTATTGTTGTCGCTTCGGTTTCTTGTATATACAATTTGGGTTCTCCTGCAGAATATTCCAAAGTGGCTCTTGAGCTTAGAAAGGGGATGAAATTAAGACAAAACGATTTATTAACTAGATTAACTCAAATACATTATGAAAGAAACGATATTGATTTTAAAAGAGGAACTTTTAGAGTTCGTGGAGATGTAGTGGATGTATTTCCAGCTTATCAAGATTACGCTATTCGCTTGGAAGTATTCAACAACATCTTGACTCTTGTTGAGTTTTTTAATCCATTAACAGGGGAACGCTTAAATAAGGGAGGGTTGCCCTTTGAGAGGAAAGGTTCAGACTTTAGAAAAAATACCCAAGACCAAAGAGATTACTCTGACCATATTGCGCAACAGGAAGGTTTGGTTTTAATATATCCTGCTAAGCATTACATTACAGCGGAAGAGCGTAGAGAGGAAGCTTTTTTACAAATACAAAAAGATCTGCAAGATCAACTAAAGGTTTTGCGTTCCCAAGGGAAAAACGTGGAAGCTTATCGGTTGGAGCAACGTACAAAATATGATTTAGAAATGATGAAGGAGATTGGTTATTGCAAAGGAGTAGAAAATTACTCTCGTTATTTTGATGGTAGAAATCCCGGAGATGCCCCTTATACATTGTTGGACTTTTTTCCTAAGGACTACTTGACCATAATAGATGAATCACATATTACTATTCCTCAGATTAGGGGTATGCACAATGGAGATCAATCAAGGAAGGATACTCTAATAGAATATGGGTTTAGGCTTCCTTCCGCTAGGGATAACCGCCCTTTAAATTTTGCAGAATATCAGCAAAAAATTGGGCAAGTTATATATACAAGCGCAACCCCTTCCGAATGGGAAGTAGAACAAGCAAATGGGGAAATTGTAGAGCAAATAATTCGCCCGACTGGCATTGTAGATCCAAAGGTTACAGTTCTTCCAACTAAAAATCAGGTTCCAGATTTAGTAAATAGAATAAAAGAGAGAGTTTCGCGTGGGGAAAGGGTTTTGGTTACAACTTTAACAAAGCGTATGGCCGAAGAATTGGCAAACTTCCTTTTGGAAAAAAACATAAAAACAACTTACTTACATTCTGACATTGATACTTTGGAGCGTACGGATATTTTGGATAAACTTCGCAAAGGAGATTTTGATGTATTGGTAGGTATAAATCTGCTAAGAGAAGGATTAGATTTGCCAGAGGTATCTTTAGTAGCGATTTTGGATGCTGACAAAGAGGGTTTCTTAAGATCAGAAAGCAGTTTGATACAGGTAATGGGAAGAGCTGCTCGTCACATCCTGGGAGAAGTTGTAATGTATGCAGATACAACCACCGGAAGTATGGCTCGCGCCTTAGCTGAGGTTGATCGTAGGAGAGTTATACAGGAAGCTTATAACCAAAAACATAACATTACTCCGCAAAATATCCAAAAGCCTATAAGGAAAAGATTGATAGAAGAAGTTATTGACGATAAGTCAAAGAGAAAGGAGATGGAAAAAGACTATTCACTCCTTCCTCCTGATGAGTTACAATCCGAAATAGCGCGGTTGCAACAGCTTATGCTTTATGAAGCTGAAGTATTAAATTTTGAAGAAGCTGCCTATTATCGGGACAGAATTAATGAAATTAAAAAAATGTGTAATTAAACTTCTTTATTTTGGTCTAATTTCCCCTTTCTTGCAGTTACTTTTGGCCTTTAAAAGATTTACGATATTTTTGGGTTACATTCTTATTGGGCTTCTTATTGATTTTTACTCATTTTCTAGAAGCTTCCTTAACTTTGTAAAATCCCTATTTTTATCCCGAATCTTTTATTTAGGTGGTATTTTTATGTGTTTAATCGGAATCTTTCTTTTTGCGCAAGACATTTATCAATTCGCAAATGATTTGCCTGATCCAGATTTACTTATAGAAAAAGGCACTAGGGGAACCACAAAAATCCTAGATAAAAATGGCGCAACATTATATGAAATTTATGAAGATCGTAGATATGACCCCGTTGACTTAGACCAAATTCCTTCTCATGTTGTTTTGGCAACATTGGCAATAGAAGACTCTGAATTTTTTAACCATTTTGGGTTTAGGCCAACAAGTATGTTACGGGCTGTGAGAGCTTACGTAAAAGATCATCGTGTAGAAGGGGCCTCAACAATAACACAGCAACTTATAAAAAATGTTCTTCTCTCTCCGGAAAGGACCTTTGACAGAAAAATGAAAGAATTGGTTTTGTCTGTAATGGTGGAGAGGAGATATACAAAAAGTGAGATTCTGGAGCTTTATTTAAATAATATTTCGTATGGAGGGACTGCCTGGGGGATAGAGTCGGCAAGCCAAAAGTTTTTTGGGAAATCTGTGGGAGAGTTGAGTTTGGGGGAGGCCTCCTTATTGGCAGGATTGCCCTCTGCCCCTTCCATTTACTCCCCTCTAAATGGAGGGAATGATTTGGCAAAAGCCCGTCAAAAATTAGTGTTGCAAAGAATGGTAGATCTAAACTTTATATCTCAAGAACAGGCAGATCAGGCTTTTGATGAAGTCTTAGAATTTGCTCCCCAAGCCGATTTTATTAGAGCTCCTCACTTTGTGTTTTATGTTCGTTCCTTGTTAGAAGAAAAATTTGGAAAACGCTTGGTAACCGAAGGTGGTTTGACTGTTATAACAACATTAGATTTAGATATGCAGGATAGAGTTCAAGAATTGGTAAAAGAAGGCGTGGAAAAAAATTCTTATGTAGGATTAACCAATGGTGCGGCAGTAGTTTTGGATCCAAAAACTGGAGGTATATTGGCTTATGTTGGTTCCGTAGATTTTTTTCAAGAGGATTGGGGGGCATTTGATGTAGTTCAGGCAGAAAGGCAACCCGGGTCTGCAATAAAGCCAATTACATATGCCTTAGCTCTTTCCAATGGATATACTCTTGCTTCAACAATAAACGACTCCCCTGTTAGTTACGCGCAACAAGGACAAGCACCTTATAAACCTGTAAATTATGATGGAAAATATCATGGGGTAGTTACATTAAGGCAGGCGCTGGCAAATTCCTATAATATTCCAGCCGTAAAATTAGCCGATAAAGTAGGTCCCGAAAATATTGCAGATTTGGGGATCAAAATGGGTCTAAAATCTTGGGAAAACTCTGGGGGTTATTATGGATTAGCAATAACACTTGGTGGGAAAGAAGTTAAACTTTTAGAATTAGCGAATACTTATGGAACTTTGGCAAGAGGGGGGGCGTATGTGCCTGTTAATCCTTTGTTGAGCGTAAAAGATATGCAGGGAAACGAACTTTTAGAATTAGCTACACCTATGGAACAGGTTTTAGATCCTGGAGTGGCGTTCTTAATATCGGATACTTTGGCAGATAACAATGCGCGCTCACAGGCTTTTGGATTGCATAGTCCCCTTAATATTGCAGGAAAAACTGTTGCGGTAAAAACTGGAACAACAGACAATAAAAGGGATAATTGGACTTTTGGATATACACCTTCCTATGTTGTAGGGGTTTGGGTTGGGAATAATAATAACTCCGCTATGAATGGATATTTGGCTTCGGGTTTAACTGGTGCGGCTCCCATTTGGAATAGTATTATGACGGCTGTTTTGGAAGATGTTCCCAATGAGATTTTTGTGGTTCCAGAAAATGTGTTTTTAAAGGTGGATGCATCTTGTGGTAGAAAGGAGTATTTTTTGGAAGGCTCAAGTGTGCCAAAGTTTTTGTGTCCTGCAAAGAATAAAAAGCAAGAATAGAGGTATTTCCCAAACCCGAAGAAATACCGTATAATCCCTACTTGATGTCAAAAAACCTTACAGAAAAGACACACAAAACACATAAAATGCCCAAAACAGAAGATACCTCTAAAATACTTACCAAAAATAGTGCAGATGTAATTACCATAAAAGGAGCCCGCCAACACAACCTTAAAAATGTGGACCTAGAAATACCCAAAAACAAACTCGTAGTATTTACTGGAGTTTCTGGTTCTGGAAAATCCTCTCTAGCCTTAGATACACTTTATGCGGAAGGGCAGCGCAGATATGTAGAAAGTCTTTCTTCTTATGCTCGGCAGTTTTTGGGAGTTATGGATAAACCTGATGTTGATAGCATAGAAGGGCTTTCTCCCGCTATAGCTATTTCTCAAAAAACTACCACTCAAAACCCCAGATCTACAGTTGGTACCATTACCGACATTTACGATTTTCTCCGTTTACTTTACGCAAGAATAGGTCACCCGCACTGTCCCCAATGCGGTCAAGAAGTTATGCGTCAAAGCGTGGATCAAATAGTAGATGCCATTATTTCTAATTTAACCGCTGATTCTGATTATAAGAAGACCAAAGGTGTGCGCTTCTTTATTCTTTCCCCAATAATTCGGGAAAGAAAGGGAGAATATGATTCCCTTTTTCAAAATCTTAAAAAGCAGGGGATTTTACGAGCTAGAGTAGATGGACAGGTTATTTCGGTTGATGCAGATATAAATTTAATAAAGACTAATAAGCACACAATAGAGGCTATAGTTTCTCGGCAGGTTTTTACAAAAAAGCGCTATGAAGAAGAGCCAGATCAAATTAGAGGGATCATTTTTTCCGCAGTAGAGAGTTCTCTTCAACTAAGTGAAGGACTCGTAACTTTAACCATAATAAAAGACGATTCTTTTGATTTTCCTGAAAATCCCGAAAAAATGGAAGATTTAATATTTTCGGATAAGTTTGCGTGCCCAAAATGTAATATTTCCCTGCCTGAGATTGAGCCCAGAGATTTTTCGTTTAATGCTCCTCAAGGCGCTTGTGAGGAATGTGACGGTTTAGGTAGTCTTCTGGTGATTGACCCCGAATTGTTATTAAACCCAAACCTTTCTGTTGATGAAGGCGGAGTTTTACCTTGGGCAAAACTTACAAATGGTTCTACTTGGTCGTATGAAGTTATAAAAAAGGTAGCAGAAATTCATGACATAGATTTAAAAGCTCCAATTGGAAGTTTGCCAAAAGAGGATTTGGACATTTTACTTTATGGTACGGGAAAGCAGAAATATGAAGTTTCGTATTATAAAGATGGCTTAAAAAGAGTTTATTCAACTTCGTTTGAAGGAATAATCCCAAACTTAACTCGTAGGCATAGAGAGACGCAGTCTGATTTTATTCGTAGACAGATACAAGGGTATATGGTTAAAGAGCCTTGTCCAAAATGCGCAGGAGCAAGATTAAAAGAGATTTATCTTGGCGTTACTATAGATGGAAAAAGTATACATGAACTAACTCAAATGCCTTTGCAGGAAGCAGAAAATTGGTTACTAAATCTGGAAAAGAAGCTTTCCTCAAAAGAATTGCAGGTTGCCGAAACAGTTTTAAGAGAAGTGCATTATAGATTGCGTTTCTTATTGGATGTGGGTCTTGATTACATAAATTTAGCGCGTAACTCGGCTGATTTATCTGGAGGTGAATCTCAAAGAATTAGATTGGCTTCACAAATTGGATCTGGTCTTTCGGGAGTTTTATATGTTCTTGACGAGCCTTCTATTGGGTTGCATCAAAGGGATCAAGCACGGCTAATTAAAACTTTACAGCATTTGCGGGATCTGGGAAATACTGTTGTAGTGGTAGAACATGATAAAGATACAATGCTCCAAAGTGATTTTTTGGTGGATTTTGGTCCCGGTGCAGGTGATTTGGGAGGAGAGATTGTTTCTTTTGGTACACCCAAAGAGGTTATTGCTGATAAAAACTCCTTAACTGGGCTCTATTTGTCGGGAACAAGAAAGGTTGGAGACGCTGTTGAAAAAGCGGATGACATGGGTGAAGACCCTTCGGTTGAAAATGCAGGTTTAAAGGGAAAGAAGTTAGTTTTAGAAGGTGCCTCTGGAAGAAATTTAAAAAATATAAATTTAGAGATCCCTTTTGGAAAAATGGTTTGTATAACAGGAGTTTCGGGTTCGGGAAAGTCTTCTTTAGTTATGGACACATTACTTCCAGCTTTAAAAGAGCATTTTGGACTAAAAACGGATGAGAGACCTTTGGCATATAGGGAGCTAAAAGGTGCATCTCATCTGGATAAAGTTGTAGCCATAGATCAAACGCCCATCGGAAGGACTCCACGATCTAACCCAGCTACTTATACCAAAGTTTTTGATGATATTCGGCAGCTTTTTGCCCAAACTTCGCAAGCAAAAATGCGTGGATACAATCAGGGAAGATTCAGTTTTAATGTTAAGGGTGGTAGATGCGAAGCATGTGCAGGTCAGGGTGAAATTCAGATTGAGATGCAGTTTATGCCTGATGTTTATGTAAAGTGTGAAGTCTGCCAAGGTAAAAGATATAACCGTGAGGCTCTGGAAATTAAATATAGGGAAAAAAACATTAGTGATGTTTTGGATATGTCTGTCTCGGAGGCTTTAAAATTTTTTGAAGCCTTTCCAAAGATTAAACGCCAATTAAAGGTTTTGGAAGAGGTAGGTCTTGGGTACATAAAACTTGGGCAACCGGCCCCGACCCTTTCCGGTGGTGAAGCCCAAAGGGTTAAGTTGGCTTCGGAGCTTTCCAAAAATTCTCGTGGAAATTCCTTGTACATTTTGGATGAGCCAACAACTGGTCTCCATTTTGCTGATTTAGAAAAGCTCATAAGGGTTATAAAGAAGTTGGTTAAAAAGGGAAACACTGTTTTAGTTATTGAGCATAATTTAGATGTGATTGAAAGTGCAGATTGGGTGATTGATCTAGGCCCTGAAGGAGGAGAAAAAGGAGGAGAGGTTATTTTTGTTGGTAGTGTGGAGGATTTGAAGAAGTGTACGGGTAGTTATACTGGTAAGGCTTTGAGGAGGAATTTATAGAAGTAGAGTAATGAAGAAGGTGATACCTGAAAAATTTGGCTTAACCTAATTCTTAATTAGGTAAGTTTTATCCCCATATTTGGATTAGGCTTGTAACAAGCATATGTGTATTCTAAGCCTCAAAGGTGTAAATAGTCCCATAGCGGTCTTGTTTAATAGGATCTGTTGTTTTTATACTACTAAGACTTATTTGATGGGAAAATTTTTTTCGGGTGCGGTAAGAGGGAGATAGGAATGATTTATGTACCCCATAGCTTGACAAAGCCAGATATTTTGGTATACTGGTTCCGTAGGTAGTCGGACATTTCGGTATATCGGTTTTGCACGAGGACAGATATTTTGGCATACCGAAGGAGGCAAAATGCGCAAGTCGGTGTTGACTCTAATCTTGGTTGTGATAGTGTCTGTATTTTTGGCTGAGGTTTTTCTCTCGTCTGTGAGATTCTGGAACTCCGAGTTTATCTCGGAGAAGGGGCTGGACGCCCCGATGAGGATTTTGTTTATAGATGAGTCCTATCATCCCGCCGAATCCTCGGTGCATTTTGTATACGAGGATTGTGTGTACCGAGTTACCTTGGGTGAAAAGTGGGTTAAGTTGACGGAAAATCCCACTTTAATCCAATTCGAGTGGGACATGGGGCGGACTGATCTTCGCTCCATGTACTATTCTGACAAGAGACTCCTATTTGAGGAATCTATGTACATAATCCTCAAGTAGAACGTTAGGCCTTAACTCAATCAATCAGGTAGGATGTTACTGGATGAGTTAAGGCCTTTCTTTACATAGCAGTTTATAAGAACTGGGAAAATTTGATTGAAATCTTGAGAACATCTTTTTAGTAAGCAAGTCCTTACATAGAAATTTTTTCCAAATTCCCCCCAAAATCCCTATACTCCAACACATCTGCACCCCTTTCCAGATACACACTTTCTTTACTAAAAGGAAAAATAATCCTCTTAGAGTTTTCACCACCAACTCCATATAAAATAGGTCCTTCCTTGTGTGTTACAACATATCTTCTCTTGCCTTGCAAAATCTTCAACAAGTTCCAGGGAATAGCTTTTTTAAACTCCAGTTTTGGTTCAAAATCAATCTGTTTTTCTGCAAAATCCACATTAATTTGTTTCTGGTTAGTGTCTAACCTATATGCTCCGGCAGGATAAGGTTCTTCTGAGCTCACTCCTTTAACCACAAAGGCCAAATGGTTAGTGTCTAGTTTTGTAAAATAATCTATCCCCGAAGTATTCCCCCAAGTTGGGTCAACCTGCACCCAACCAAAATTGGGATCATAAAATTCTGCCCATGCGTGTAGCATGTCGCCAGTATTAAAATCCACAGGAGTAGGGACAATGCTTTCTCCTTCGGAAAAGGCAAATCCGTTTAGCTCTCTTGCTGGAATTCCCATGGCTCTAGTTAGTGCTATGAATAAATCCGTAAATTCCATGCATGCCCATGCTCCTTTTTGTGTTAAGGCTTTTAATGCTCCATGTCGTTGAATAGTGTTTTCTTGAGTTATTTCTGTGTCATATTCCAAATTTTCAACTACATATTTGTAAGCTTCATAAGCATTTTGGGCAACATTCTTTTTAGGGTCAAATAGCTCTAAAGCCAAGTCTTTTATTTTAGAATTTTCCACTTCCCAATAAGTATCCGCCTTTGTATAAAGTTTTTTTAAGTCGCTAGGTATCTCATGCATTTTGCCTCCCATTTCTGGTGAGATTTGATTTCCGAATATTTTTGCGGATCCTCTCACAATCACCTGAACTGCTTGATTTGGTTTTATCCAAAAAGTAGCCATTATATTTCCGTCGGTGTCTTTTTTTAAAAAAGTCGGTTTTGGCTCAATTGAGGAAAAATATATCTGTTGATGCTTAGCAATGTCCGGAGGTAGCGCAATGGATTGCCTTCTAGGTAAAAAAGTGTTGTTTAAGAGATCGTATTTAAGCTCAAAATTTAAAATTTGGTTTTTTCCAAATGTGGCGGTTATAGACTTATTTTCAATGTCTTGTTTAGAATACGAATATACGGTTTTATTATTCTCTTCACCCGTAACCGAAGGGGTGGGTGCTATATAAATTTGTGGCCCAAAGGCTTGAGGTACTTTTATAATGACCTCATATTTTGCGATCTCTTCTAAATTTGAGGGTTTAGGCAGGTTTACATTCCAAATTTCCCCTACTTTATTTGCAAGATCGCTTGTTTTATACGAGATATTTATTTTACTGGATCTTCCTTTTCCAATAACCTGATCTTTTAACGGGGCGGAGATTGTAGTTCTATTGTTCTCCCCGTCTCTCTTAACGTCAACTTCTAGTTGTCCTGCTGTATCAAATCCCGAGACATCATAAATATTCATCTGGCTAAGAATAAAGGAATAAACTGTTACTAAGACATCATCATCTTTATTTGTAATTTCAATTTCTTGAGTAACAAGTGTCTCCCCCGATTCTCCAATGTCGTAAGTGATCTTGTATGCTGTTTCAAATTGGGTTTGGGAAAATGTCTTTTTTAAGCTTTCTGCTCCTCCGAAGATTGCAATTGCGTAAAGAACAAAGCTAATTGTAAGGGGAAGTTTTATATTTTTTTTGTTTTTTCGCATGTCTGGGTAATTATATCGTATTTGGTAAAATACTTTTATGGCAAAGATTGGTGCCAGTACAAGAAGGAAAAGATGTTTTTTGCGGGAAGAAATAAAAGATCTTCCTCATTCCCCAGGTATATACAAATTCAAAAACGCTCAGAATAAGATAATTTACATAGGGAAAGCAAAAAATCTTAAGCACCGCGTGGGGTCCTATTTTTCCTCGGTAGTAGAACCTAATTCCAAAACAGGGCAGCTTGTAGCACAAATCCATTCGGTGGAGGTGATAGAAGTAAAATCCGAAGTAGAAGCTTTAATATTGGAGGCTTATCTTATAGGGAAACATAAACCTTTTTATAACATTGTCCTAAAGGATGACAAATCCTTTTTGTATATAGAGATATTGCAGGAAAAGGTAAAAATAGATGGCAAAGAGACATTACTACCTAGGGTAAAAGTTTCTAGAAAGGGCGACATTATAAAATCATCGGTTGTTTTTGGCCCTTTTCCCAATTCTAGCGCCACTAGGTTTGTTTTAAGAAACATACGAAGACATTTTCCCTACAGGGATTGTTCTTTATCAAAATTTAATTTGCACAATAAAATGGGTAAACCTTGTCTATATGGAGATTTAGGTCTCTGTTCTGCCCCTTGCTCAAAAAATATTACGCCCGCAAAGTATCGTGGGCAAATTTCTAAAATTAAAGACTTTTTAAATGGAAAGTCGTCAAAGATTATTAGCTCTCTTGAGAAAAAGATGTTAATAGCATCTAAAAATCAACAATATGAGGAAGCCGGTAAGCTTAGAGATAGGCTTAGGAATTTTAATTATGTGAGAGAAAAAAGAATCCCCGCCAATTTATATGTGGAAAAACCTGATTTGTTACAGGATTTACAACAAAAATCTCTAACACAGCTTAGGGATGCAATCCCTATTTTAAAGGAAATCCCTACAAGAATAGAATGTTTTGATATTGCGAATTTAGGTATGGATGCCGTTGTAGGTTCTATGGTGGTCTCACTTGATGGGAAGTTGCAGCGCGGATTATATAGGCGGTTTAAGATAAAAACTCCTGGCTTAAAGGATGATTTTGCTCGTTTGGCTGAAGTTTTGTATAGACGATTAAAAAGGGGTTTATTGGCAGAGAAAGATTGGGAATTTCCCAGTCTGTTAGTATTGGATGGAGGGATTCCCCAACTTTCGGTTGTGATGCAGGTTTTAAAAAAAATGAATCTTAATTACATTCCTGTTATTGGCATTGCTAAAAGAGAGGAAAAATTAATTTATTTTGATGGCGGAAGATTTGAGGAGATATCTTTGCCTAAGCAAAGTGAGGCCTTGCAGTTAATTATTCGTATGAGAGATGAGGCTCACAGATTCGCGCAGGATTATCATCATAGCCTTAGGTTGCGTGATATACTTTAGTTATGAAAGCCTTTATCAGAACATACTTTTTTGTATTTCTCGCCGTTTGTGTAACCCAATACCTTGTTGGTGGTTTAAAATATTCCAACGAATTTTCCAGCTCCTTTATACTATTTATTTTAGCGCTTACGTTGGTGCAGTTTTTCATTTTTCCCTTGCTTAAGATGATTGGTTTTCCCGTAAAGGGTTTAAGTGGACAACTTTTACAAGTTATTTTAACTGGTCTCACACTATATGTTTCTACCACTCTTATTCTTAATTTTTCAGTTGTAGCTACCGTTCTTCCCGAAGTTCATATAGCCAATATTATTCTTCCTTCAAAGTATTTGAGCCCCCTTGAGTCCCTAATAGCTTCCTCGTTAGTTTTTAGTATAATATATGGGTTCCTTAATTGGTTATGTTCAGGTAAGAAATAATGTTAACAGTATTAAAAACAGGTCAACTTATTATATCTTTGCTACTTACTGTTTTTGTCCTTGTTCAATCAAGAGAAGGGGGTTTAAGCTCTGCAGTAAGTAGTGGTGCAGGTTACAGGTCTAAAAGGGGTTTAGAGAAGATTATTTTTGTAGGAACGATTGTTCTAGGAATTCTTTTTTCATTCAACTCCTTGTGGCTTATTTATCTTTCGGAATGAGATTGTTATACCCAAAACATTTGTTTTGAGGAGTGGGAAATGCATCACTTTGAGGGAACATTCTTATAAGTGTATAAATGAAGCCTATATAAAATAAAAAATCTTTTATGAATGCTGTAAAAATAGAAGGAAAAACACCTCTTAATGGTTCCGTTACTCCGTCTGGATCAGCCATATCTGCATCTAAATTAATAATTGCTTCTTTATATTCTGGGGAAGAGGTTATTCTGGAGAATATTCCTAAAGTTGGGTTTACAGAAGATGAGGTATCCTTAATTCAATCTTTGGGGGGAGAATGCTTTTGGCTTGAGGGTAGTAAGCTTGGAATTAATACCTCTGGGGTTAACACCCATAGGATACCCTATGAAATTGGCTCAAGAAACAGATCCGCCCTGTTAGCTGCTGGGCCCTTGCTCTTTAGGTTTGGGAAAGCTGTTATCCCAAAGCCTGTAAATACCCGTCAAAAAGCAAGTCCAATTGATAGATTTATTTTAGTTTGGGAGGATTTGGGTTTTAAGGTTTCTCAAGATAGAGAATGGATTAGCATAGAGACCTCAGATGAAGGTTCAAAGGATATTAGTTTTAAGTCAAACACTCATTCTGGTACCGAGAATGCTATTTTATCTTCTCTTTTTATTAAAGGTACTACTGTGATTAACAATGCTGCCGAAGAACCAGAAGTTGATGATTTAATCTCTTTTGTAAATTTGATTGGCGCAAATGTAAAGCGTACTGAATCTAGGAGGATTGAAGTGACTGGCGGTACTATATTTAAAGGAGGGGTTTTTGAGGTGCAGCGAGATAAGAATGAGGCAATATTCTTTGCTGTTGCGGGGTTACTAACAAAGGGATCCGTAACCATAAAGAATGTGAACAAAGTTTCTGTTTCGGCCTTTTTAAGTGTTTTAAACAAAATGGGTGCAAATTTTGAGTTTCAAGGTAATGACTTGTCTGTTTGGTATGGCGGTGAGACGTTTGTTCCTGTGGATGTATCC
>Ga0116188_1001318_pt1 | contig 21804 bp, 20 predicted proteins | sample AD_JPNTR2_MetaG_FD_89807 | JGI IMG/M metagenome (GOLD analysis project Ga0116188, IMG submission 89807) | Active sludge microbial communities of municipal wastewater-treating anaerobic digesters from Japan - AD_JPNTR2_MetaG | ecosystem: Engineered > Bioreactor > Anaerobic > Digestate | place...
GTCGATGTCGATCACCTGGATCGGCTTCCATTGGTTCGGATCAGGCAAAAAACGTTTCCGCGCCAGCCAACAGGCCAGCGAAATGAAATCGTCATCTCCCGCGAAAAACAGGGATTGCCCCAGCAGTCCATTTTCCAGCAGATAAAGGGCCTTGCGAATACCGGTTTCCGGGGTGGCGTGGCTTTGGTCGAGGGTGACATCCACGGCGGGGCGGCGGACGCAGAAGTCACGGAATTCTTCCAAGAGGGGGTAGGCTTCTGGAGGCAGAATCCGGCCGCGGCCTTGGCAGGCGGGGCAGGTTTGGCTCACCGGTTCATGCCGCCCAAACCACTCCTCAAGCCGTTTTGCCCCCGCGGGCGAGAGGCGCAATCCTTCTCCCGGAGTAAGGATATCCCGTTTTTCCAACTCCCGCCTCAAAGCCGCCAAAACGGGAACCGGGATGTGCAACTGGCGGGACCATTCCCGGGTGGAGGGGATTTTGGACGCGTATACCGTCCATAACGCCCGGGCCACACCTTCGACTCCCTCCCGGAGGGAAACGGCCTGTGCGATTTCCTGCAGCCAACGGACAGCTTCCGGGGGAGACGGATTTTTAAGATTCGGATTCATCCTGATTTGCGCTGCTCACGAGAATGGATTTCACGAAAATGGATCAAAGAAACGAGAGTGTCATTCACCGGCGTAGGAATCTGCTTTTCTCGTCCCAGCTGGGTTACCGCACCATTGAGCGCGTTGATTTCGGTCATTCGGCCTTTTTGCAAATCCCGCAACATGGAGGGATAATGCGCGGCGGTTGGAGGGATCATTTTCGTGTAAAAAGTCTGAAGGTACTCCTCCGCCGTTTCCCAAAACAACCGGATGCCATGAGCAGCCGTCACGGCAAACGCTTCCCTGATAATTCGATCCATAATGGTCCGGGTGGATGCTTCCTCCGACAACGCGCCGTACGTCACGCCCAACAGGGCTCCTAAAGGATTCAATGCAGCATTATACAGAATTTTCACCCAAATGAACTGTTCCAGTTGATCCGTGGCTTCAGTAGGGATTCCCGCTTCGCGCAAAGTTAGCGCAATGCCTTGAAGCTGGCTCATAGGATATTCACGCAAATAATGTCCCAGACGCACCGCGTCCGCGTGGACGGTTACCTGAATGATTCCCGGTTCGGGTATCTCGACTCCGGTGATGATCCGCGCGCCAAGCGTGCGGTTCCATCCAATTTTTTCCGCGATGGCTTGGCAGTTGCCATAACCATTTTGGCATGAAATCACTTGCGTCACGTCTTGCAAAACGGGCAGGCATTCCTCTATGGCCCGTAGTGTATCGAATGCTTTTACCGTAAGGAAAATAAAATCGAATAACCTCAAATCGTTAGGAATATCTTCAATTTTCTCAAAAGCCGGTTGAGGTGGGATGGAGTGCGATCCCCATACGCCCGAAATCCGGATGCCCCGCGAGCGGATAGCTTCCACGTTCCATTTCCGGCCGACAAAAACGACGGAGTGGCCCGCCTTCGCAAGAAGTCCGCCCAACAAAGTTCCCACCGCTCCCGAACCGAAAATCAAAAACCGTAACACGCGCTATTATCCACCCCAAAGTTGGAATTTCGCTGAATACTGTAACTCTGGAATCCGTTCCTTGGTAGAATTAAGCCTAATTTTTCATATTAATGAGAAAAGCCCCAACCCGGGGCTTTTTAGAGAATGATAAAATATTTATTTTGCCGAAACGGTTCCCCTCCAACGGTCAGGAACCCCTCCCTCTCCGGTTCACTCCGGCTGGGGAACGATGGAAACCATCCGGCGGTTCCGCTTGGTTTCAAATTTCACGATTCCGCTGGCCAAAGCGAACAAAGTGTCGTCTCCTCCGCGCCCGACGTTGATTCCCGGATGAATCCGCGTTCCCCGTTGGCGGACAAGGATGGATCCCGCGTTGACAAATTGGCCGCCGAACCGCTTAACACCTAACCGTTTCGATTGACTATCACGGCCGTTTTTTTGTTTGCCGCCGCCGCTTTTTACGTGCGCCATGATACTTGCTCCCTTTTATTCTTCGGAATCTATGAGCCGATTCCTGAACGATATTACTTCATAGCCGGCTTTTTTCAAGGGATTCGCGGCAATGAAAGCGGGCCTTCGACCGTATATACCGGCCTATCCCGTCAGAGAGGGCCATTGGATTTTCCGTATAGTGCGGCTAAGGCCAGCATAATCCAACCGGCGATAAAAGCCACTCCCCCGATGGGTGTAATGGCGCCCAACCAACGGATCCCTGTTACTGCCAGTAAATATAAACTGCCGGAAAATACCAGGATGCCGAGTGTCCATGCTCCGCAAGCGCCCGCAGTCCATGAACCAGGCCAAAGACGGGATCCCGCCAAGCTGACCGCCAACAAGGCCAGGGCATGGATCATTTGGTAGTGAACACCAGTTTGAAATATTTCCAGCATCCGCGGCTCGAGGCGGTCTTTCAGACCATGGGCGGCGAAAGCTCCCAGGATGACTCCCGAACCTCCGGCCACGCAAGCGATTATTAGAAAAAAGGAAGGGCGGTTCATGACAAAATGATGGATCCTTTCCAAAAAAGCCGTCTATGGGCAAGTCATTGCAGGGCAGGTTAACGCATGAACGGATTTCCATAAAGGAAAAACACCAGGGAGGATCTTTCGGGAAACCATCACACCAAGGAATCCCGGCATTATTATCCTTTTCACGTATCCTTTTCACGTACTAAAATCGTGTACCATCTATCTTTCTGTTGTTGATTTATCCAATCCATGACCGGGCTTGTGAAAAATCCCTGTGACTCAATTCTACCGGTTCGGTCCGCTGAAGAGCAAGCCGTTAAACAATAACCGGAATGTACCATGGGTTTGCGCGCGGTGTTGAACACGGAAACCGTATAGAATGACCTGACCCTGCCCATATGGCACGGAAACAATCGCGGCCTTGTCGTGAATCAGTTCCTCACCCTGAATCCAGCCGCTCAAAAGGGTCAGCGATTTATCATACGAGGCAAGCACTATGGGTTCTCCCATCCGGACCTTCACGGTATCCCGGTTCGAGGTGTGGGTAATTTCAAAAGCCTGAGAATGCACAAAATACGCCGCCGCCCGGTGGCGCATGCCATACGCGAGCGGCCGGGAGGGATCAAGATTGATCCGCAGGATGGATCCGGGACAATAAAACTTGTCCCGCCCTACGCCTTCCAATACATTCTTGACCGGCAGATCAAAGAAGCGGATGGCAAAACGTGTGGAACTGTCCAGGCAGAGCAGGCTGCCACCCAATTCCACGAACTCCTGCAAAGAAGTGATCCCCTCTTCACCAATGCCGCCCGCATATTCGGGAGCCGTAAGGGCCATGTCTCGTCCATTCAGCAACGCTTGGATATGGATATCGGGCAGTATAATGGCGTCAAAGCGGCGGCGCAGGTCTCCCGCCCGTATAGCCGCATTGTGAAGGGTGGTGTATTCGAATTCGAATTGTTCCAGCACAAAACGCGTCCAGCCTTCGTCGATGTTGGCCGTCCAAGGTTGATACATGGCGATCCGCGGTTTGCGCAGCGCCTTCAGCCGGAGACCATCTGGCAAGGCGCCGGGCGTGGCCGGAATGCTTCCCACCGTAAGCCCGAGATCGTGAATCCACCCTTCCAAGGCGGTCCGGCGGCTATCGCCGGGTGAATATACGAGCGATCCCGCCGGATAGGTATGGCTGTCAGACGACCAATCCGATTGCAAAATAAAAACCGGAATATCCTGTTTCCACGCCCGGTTGAGCACGATGAAATCATAATTGGTGGTATTGGGGCTGATCAGGAGAGTACCATTTCCCTGGATCCGGCCGGGCGGCAGAGAGATTGAATCGAGTGGCCGGGTTTGCGCTGGGAAAGGTTGATCCACCCGGACCGTTCGCACTCCCATTTGCATGGGCAGTGTCCAACCGGCGACATCGTAGGGCGGTTCCGCGGGTCCCCCGGGATAAAGGAAACGTTCTGGGTAATGTTGGGGTTCTAGCAGATCCAAGATGTAATTCCGATACGGTTGAGAGGCATAAATAATATAGGTTCCCGCTGGATATTCCGCGCCCTCCGCCGCGAAGGGGGTTTCCGCGATGTTAATCTGCACTCCCCCTTCCCGCAGGATCCATGCCATGTGGACCGCCGTGGGGAAATCCCGCTGATCCGGCGGGATCAGATAGGCAAAAGGGGGTTCTTCACGGCCGAGCCGGATGGCTTTTTCTCCCAAGGCGAGGTAATTGTGATTCAATTGATCCCGGTACCGCGCGGCTAAGGTGAGGAGCGAATAGCAAGCAATTTTTTCGTACTCCACCACATCCCGCAGTCTCCACCACCCCCCTTTCCAGGGATTGGCGTAATTGACCTGCATCGTGAGGCGGGGCAATCCTCGGACTTGTCCGGTTAAATCCCCCTGGGGCTGAAATAATGGGGAGGCAAGACGCGGGCTGGCGGCTTCGGTTAATATTCCGATGATGTTGTGACGGTACGGGGTTGTGCGGTTCCCTCCTTGCCACCAGTTGTCGAATATCGCGTTGGTGACCACACCGGCCTTGCCTGCCACTGTCAGATCGGTAGCGATATGCCCCCCGATCATCTTCAAGGATTCGTGAATCAAAGGATCCACGTTCGGATTGATGGGATCATAGAAAGGAGGAACGAAAAAGCGGCTGCCTTGGTTCCCCATCTGGTGGATGTCGTACAACACGCAGGGATACCATTTCTGGTACAAAATCTGGGTAAGAATTTGCGTTTCCTTCTGAGTGAGCATGAACCAGTCACGGTTGTTGTCATGCCCGCAGTATTTTTGATAGAGCCATGGCATTCCCTGCCCTTCCCACGGTTTGCCGAGAGACCGTTCGTACCAGTCGATTTCCTTGTTGATGCCATCGGGATTGGCGGAAGGCACAAGGAGGAGGATTACGTTATCCAGGATCTCCCGGATCCGTTCATTATGGAGAGAAGCTAGCTCATGCAGGAGTTCCATGGCCATCTGGGATGCGCCGATTTCATTAGAATGCAGCGAACACGAGATAAGCACCACCGTTTTGGCCTGGTCGAGGAGATCATCTTTTTCTCCGGATTCGATTTCGTGGGGATGAGACAGTTTCCGCTGATAGGATTGGTATAACTCCAGATCGGCGATGACTTTGGGATCGGAAATCACCGCCAGAATATACGGATTGTCCTCGGTGGTCCGGCCGATCTCCTCGATGTGGACGCGCTGGGAAAGCGAACCGATTTTATAAAAATAGTCCACGATTTGTTCCCACCGCGCCAACCGGAAATCAGCGCCCGGCTGAAAACCGAGCACCGCTTCGGGAGACGGAATTTCCTGGCCCTCCCCGGCAGAAATGAACCAAATCAGCCAAAGGACAAACCAATGCCTTTTGAAGAACCGGTCACACATCCGGGATGCTCCTTTTCCCTCGCGCCCAATGGCCGGCGGCCGAGGAAATGTGCGGATCCGCGTATTACCTTGCCCGATTTTTCCACAATCATCAATGGGAGAATCCTCCGCGGAGAGGAGCAGGCCCAGAATGAAGGAGAGGCAGCTATCTTTAAACCGGTTGCCGGGTTATTGCCAAACGCCGGAACTTATGTTCCAATAGGGAATTTGGAAAGAGGGTGGTTTTAACAACCTGGCAAGGGCAGAAGGGTGGGCTACGAAAATGATGCGGTTGGAAAAGAGATTGATAGGCGATGTAGCCCTGCTGAAGGTATCGGGCTCCATCTCATTTTCGGACGTGTCCACGTTAAAATCCGCGTTGCACCGTCTGGTACGGGAAGGGAAAAAGAAAATCGTCGTGGATTGCGAGCATATGGACAGCCTGAACAGCAAAGCCTTGGCCACCTTTTTAGCCGCGTATAAGTCCCTGGAAGACGGGACTATTGCGTTTGCCAAGGCCAACGAACACGTGGCCCGGATTTTTCATGTGACCAATCTCGACAATATGTTTCCTCTGTATGATTCGGTCGAAAAGGCGGTCGCGTCCATTCAGTAAGCCGCGGGGTCCCAGTACGAAAAATCAGGATTCCAGACGCCGGTGCAGGAGAACTGTCACGGCCCAACCGGAAACAAATCCGGCTCCGAAACAGAACAGGGCGAAAAAGATCAGGGGAACCGCGGGGGTCCATCCAAAGATCCACACCGAGACGGGCGTATAATTTTTCCCCAAAAAAATCCCGAACAACAGAATAAACACACACAAAGCGGTGATTTTGAAACGGCTGGCGGTATCTTCCTGGAACCACATCGCACGATCTCCTGACATCCAAACCTAGACTGATTCCATTCAATCATAAATTCTCCCCGCGACCAATCCACCAAAGCAGGAAGGCGTCTATTTTTCGAACCGGAAAACACGGCAGGGTTATTTCAAAATGGGATTGGACAGTCTTTCCCCTCTCACCCCGGCGAGGTATTCCCCAAACTATCCCAGTACACAAATCCTAAACTCACGAGGCCATTGGAAGGATTGAAATAATAGAACCGCAAAGGACGGGTATCATAAGGCACCCATTGGAAAATGGATACATCATACGCGGCCGGCAACGCCAACGACGGACCGACCGTAAACGCTCCCCAGCCCAGATGGAGGTAATCCTCCCGGTTCATCAGGGAAAGGGAGCCGGTTTTGATCCAGTGCAGAATAAAAGGTGTCTGGGGAATATCGCCGGCCATCCGGGTCAAATAAGGATCTTTGACCAGCCTGGGCATATAGGGCACGGGTGTGGTCAGAAAAGCCAGATGACAAGGTTCGGGCGGCAAAATCGGGCAAAGCGCGATCCCAGTGTTCACCCGGTAGGGACTCGGCGGAAATGCCCGATGACCAGGTTGATCGCTGGTATAAATGAGCAAGGCTTCCACGAGGTTGTGCAGGTTCTGGGTGGAATCGGCCAATTCCCGGCGCTGGTGCAGCCGTTCATACTGCGGATAAAAAACCAGGATCAGGAGCAGAAGAATGCCGCTGAATAGCAGACTTTCCACCAAGTGGGCCAAAAAGGATTGCACCTTGGATTGCCAACCGGATGGAAGAATTTCATCAGTCAGGAATGATCCTTGTCGATCGTTCATCGGCAACCGATCCGAAATGGAGTAAAACTCTGCGCCGTCCTACAAACCACTGAATCACTGGTCCACATCGACCCTTAACCTGAATATATAACGGAGAAAGTGGATCGGCTGGTTCGGAGGAAAGAAAAAAAATGGGCAGGTTTTGAGATTGGCAAACAGCGTAAAACTCTTCTAAATTTCCCAGATAGTAAAAGAGAAAAATTCGTAATTCTCTTCGTTACTGCTAAGGGCCTGAAATTATTTCGTTCCTATCAACCAGATCTCTATGCTTCGCTTTGATCCTTTCCTTGCCACGGATGCGGATGCGTTATGGGCCATACCGGACGATGTTTCCCGCGCTCTTGATCCCGTTGCTGATGTCGTAACTGATATACTCGCCCGCCTTGGGATGCCCTGGCGGATATACCAGATTGCCGATCCACGATTGCGCCGGGCCAAATCCGCGCAATTGCCATTCGTACCGGCCCGCGGGAAAAGCGGTCGTCGCGTTCCAATAATTCGCGGTTTTCTGATTGCCGTTGGCCGCCAGCCGCGTCCAATAATCGTAATTCCCATACCGGTTGTTGCTGTCTTTAGGCCCGGTGGAGGTGTCCAAGGGATTGGTGTTGAACGGATCCAGGGGAATCGAGGTCATGTACGATACCGGAGTCGTCAAGGGACGGTAACGCTCATCCATCCAGGTCGGCGGGAAAATAGGGGGATAGTTATTACGGTCCAACCGGTAGGTTTCCAGGGCGGTGGCCAGAGCCTTCATGTCCGCCTGCACCCGGGCCACTTTCGCCCGGATCTGGGCATTCAAAAAGTTCGGCACAGCGATGGCCGCTAAAATGCCAATGATGGCGACAACGATTAACAATTCGATCAGGGTGAATCCACCGGATGACTTCGGCATTCTCGTCTCCCTTTCATGAATCCATGCTATCTCAAGAAAAGCTTATCTTATAAACATATGAATAAATCGAATTTCGTTTAGAATCAAGGAGATACCTTATTGCTGCTTGAGACGGCCGGCCGGCGCCGTGGTTGGTAGAGAGGGGTAAGATTGTGGAAATTCGAAAACAATCTGCAATTATGATTTATTTTTATCCGTAAAAAGATTCTTGATCAGCGTGAGAGAATTCCGGTTCTGTTTTCGTTGATAAACCATATCATCCAAGAGTTCCCGCATAATATACCGGCCCAGTCCACCGACTGGACGTTTACAGATGTCTTGGGAAAAATCCGGAGTCGTGGGCTGCGTCTGATCGAAGGGTATGCCTGTGTCCTCGATGGTCACCAAAAACGAATCATTGTCCCTTCTCCACTGGATCCACAATTTCCCGTCCTTTCTCCCGCAGTACCCGTAGCAAACGATATTCGTGCACGCTTCGTCCACAGATGTCTCCAATTTCCAAATGTTGGATTCCGTCATCCCCGAAGCCCGTGCTGCTTCACGAATCCGGTCACAGATCCGGGTGAGTTCATCCAGTGTCGCGGGAAATTCCACAAAGTTGGCAGACGATTCATTCATGGACACAAGACAAGCCATTATTGTACCCGTTACTTATCCGATCATCATCAATCCCGGTTTCATGGCGCTTTGCTAAAAGTATCACAACCACTAGCCAATGAAAAGTAACTGCTTCTCCATTATTCGAGGATTTTCTCCCCAGATTTAAGGAAGGACCATTTCCTATTGTAACGCCTGCGATCGCAAAATCATAAATTCTAGCGATCTTTTTTTCTCTCTGAAAATTTCCCGGCGGGACAGGCACGTGCCTAGGCGGACTGGTCCAAACTTTGATAAACTGAATCTCCAATGACCTCACATGAATTCGAACCGTCTGTCTATGCGCCTTTAAATTCTTCTCGAGGCTGGAAAAATGCCTGACCGTTTCTACCGCGCCGCCCGGCATGACTACACGATTGTAGATAGCCTCAACGATTCGCTCCGCTTCACGACGCGGCGTTGCCTGACCACCTATCAGGGCAACCTTTGCGCCACATCCACGTTTGTGGATCCGGAAGGCATTCCCGCCATTTGGCACGAATTCGGCGAGCTGGAGGGGGTGGGTTGGGCCGCCAATGTTGTGGGAGGAGCGCATGAGATTCTCTGGTTTGCCTGCTTTTTCAACCATCCCCGGATGCGGGCGATCGGTGTTTCCCTGCTCTACCATGCTCTTGAAGGGGGATTTTTCCGCGAAGATGGCTTCGTAATTCCCTACCGGGACATTCCATCAGATAAACGCTATCTGAACTATTTGCACAAACCCGAGTACGACCATTGGTTCTGTCCGGGTTCCACGGCCCATATCGCACTGCAATTATTATGGGCAGCGGACCTCGTATCGGAACCATTGAAATCACAACTTACTGAAATATCTTTACTTATATCGGATTGGCTATGGAACCATGTTAAGCGGCTGGAGAATGGTTGGTATCCCCGCCGCTGCCAACCGGATGGATCTCCCGCTCCCTTTAACGCGATGGGCTCAGCGCCGGATCCCCAGTTCGATCACAGCGGGGACGGGACTTATCTCTTGTGGCTTTGGGTGGAGCTGACCCGCCGGGGATTCAAAGATTACCGGAAGGAAATCCGCGCCATCGCTGAGGCGTACCGGGACCTGGGCGGGGCGTTCGGCAGCATCAATCACGACACCTACGACGACCACGAAAATGTGGCCTACAGCGTGGGATTCCGCTGCTTGTCCCGGGCGGCCCAGCTGCTGCGCGACACGGCCTTGTATGATTGGGCGCTGGCGGTCTGCCTGCACGGCCTGGAGAAATTCGAGATGAAACAAGACCGCAACGGTGTGGCCACTCAAGGCTTGCTTTACATGGAGGATTCGTGGGATACCTCATACCTCTGGGAGAACGCGGAGGCCGCCCTGGCTTATTTCGAAGCCGCCGCCACGACGCGGATCCAGTCGTATGAGATCAAAGGCTTGACCATTCTGCGGGCCGCGGCCTTGCATCACCACGGCGATTATGGATTCCTTACCGAAGGAGTCGATTGGAACAATCACAACGGACAGTGGCGCATGGTCAATGGCAAACAGATCCCGATTCACGTGGGCGGCGTGGTGTATGGGGATGTCAACTATACCCAGCCGTTACTCAACAATATGCACATCACCGCCCCGACCTTATACTATTTGGAAACCTTAGCCCGCAGAATCCAGGAAAAGCAGTCCATCCGCTACCTCGACGGCGAGGAAAATGGATTGACCACGGTTCCCTTATTGTGATAAAGAAGGATGTTCATTGGTGTTTTCATTCTCCTCATACTTCTAGAGAAAGCTAAGGAGAAGCTCCAAGGCAAGACCTTCCCTCACCCTTGCCCTCTCCCAGAGGGAGAGGGGATGGTGGCGTTTTTCGCATACGGGCCCGATTTACACTCGATCACGCCTTTTCGAAAAACGGTTGGCAATGCATGATCTGAAAAAATCTGAAACGAAGGGACACTCACATGAAACGATTCAGGCTCGCTGTTTTGATTCTCGTTCTTCTTCCCATCACCTTTTCCTGGAGTGAGGAAGTGTATTGCCGTTACGAGGCCGCCGGCGCGATCCATTACGGGCGGGTGGAAGGGGAGATCATTCATCAGCTCGACAAGGCGCCCTGGGACGGCGGCCAGGCAACCGGTCATACGATCCCTGTAAAGGCCGTCCGCCTGTTGCATCCCAGCGCCCCCCAGAAAATCTTTGGGATATCGGGGAGCTATAAAGAAGCGTGGGCCGGGGGGAAAAAGCCCTTCAATACCATCCGCTGGTTTTTAAAACCCCCATCCGCTGCTGCTTCACCGGATGATGATGTGATCCTCCCTGCCTCGCTGGATGAGTTGGAGGTCGAAACCGAACTGGTCATTGTCATCGGCAAACGAATCAAGAATGCCGGGCTGGAGGAAGCCAGGGAGGCGATCTTCGGGTATACGGTTGGGAACGATATCGTCGGTTGCGTGACCTCGTACCACCAAGTCAATGGAGAACCTTTGGACCAGGCCGAGACTCTTCTGGGTCCGGGTTTGAAGATCGGCGATGGTTTCGCGCCCTTCGGTCCTTTCATTCACCGGGGGGTGGATTGGCGCAACCGGGAGCGTACCTTGAAGGTAAGCAACTCCGCGCAGAACAAAGAATTGACCTACAGGCACAACACGTCCAACATGCTTTTCCCGCCTGAAAAGATAGTCAGCGACTTGTCGCGGGTGTGTGTGCTCGAACCGGGGGATATTATCCTCTCCGGTACCACCAAGGCATTGTCCGCCCGCGCGGGGGATACCATGGAAGTCGCGGTGGAGGGATTAGGCACATTAATAAACAAGGTGAAAGCGGCGAACTGAAAGGATTCAAATCATGCCGATACTCTTGCACAAAAATCTAAGCCGGCGGGGATTTCTACGGACGGCGGCGGTCTCAATGGGGGCCATCGCGGCACTCGGTGTTCCACGGACGTTTGGTGACGATTCCCGCGAATCCACCCGCTGGGCGTTCCTGTCGGACACGCATGTGCCCGAAGACATCACCAACGAGTACCGCGGCTTTTTCCCCTATGAAAACATGAAGGCGGCTGTTCAGCAGGTGCTGGAGGTCAGTCCCGAAGGGGCGATTATCACAGGGGATCTGGCCCGCCTCGAAGGCTTTCCCGGTAACTACGCCATGCTTAAAACCTTGACCGGTCCGCTCGTGGAGAAAATACCGGTGGGCATGGCGCTGGGTAATCACGATCACCGCGCCAATTTCCTCAACGCATTCGCGGAGCATCCTGGAGAACAGCAATCCGTCCGGGGGAAGCATGTCTTGATTATCGAAAAACCACCGGTCCGTTTTATACTCTTGGATTCGCTGCTATTCACCAACCAGGTTCCCGGCCTGCTGGGCAAGGCGCAGCGGGAATGGCTCTCTGCGTATTTGCGATCCGCCGATAAAATCCCCACACTGTTATTTTTCCATCATACCCTCGGCGATGAAGACGGCAGCCTGCTTGACACGGAGCGCCTCTTCGCCATGGTGATACCGCACACCGCCGTGAAAGCCCTCGTCTTCGGCCATTCGCATGTCTATCAACATCTCGAGCACCTCGGTGTGCATTTGATCAACCTGCCCGCGGTGGGATACAATTTCCGGGACGTTGATCCCGTGGGCTGGATCGAAGCCGAACTGACCGCGCGTGGCGGATCGTTCACCCTGCATGCCTTCGGCGGCAATCGCCAAGACGACGGGAAAACCCTCTCGCTCGAATGGCGGGGGTAATTTGAGAATCGATCCTTTCCCCGCCGAGGCGCGGACGCAATAAGGAGAGGAATACGCCATCCGAAACGTGAACGCGTAATGATATGTTTTTTTCCTCACCCTTTCCCTCTCCCCCAGGGAGAAGGGTAGGGCGAGGGATTTTCTGTAGGGGCGGACCTTGGTGTCCGCCCTCATCCCGGAGGGAATGAAATCGATTTCAACTCATGATGTACGCACATCTCGGATGAACCGTAGTGATCGGAATCAGCGTTCTTGGTGGACTTCGCGGTGCTCAATCCACCTTACATTCAATTCCGGAGTGAAACCTCATGCCTTATCCCTTTTTACACCGTCCCCGGCGGTTGCGCATGAATCCCCGGATTCGCGATATGGTTCGCGAGAATCATGTCCGGCTCGATGACCTGGTTTACCCCATGTTTGTCACGCACCGGGCCGGCGCGCGCAATCCGATCGAGTCCATGCCCGGCTGTTTTCAACTCGGCGTGGACCAGATCGCGGAAGAATGCCGGCGCGTGCAAGACTTGGGCATCCCCGCGGTGATCCTTTTTGGCATTCCCGAAGCCAAGGACGCCACCGGCAGCCAGGCCTGGCAGGAGCACGGCGTGATTCCCCGCGCGGTCGAAGCCATCAAAAAAGCCTGCCCCGGCCTGGTGGTGATCACCGACGTCTGCCTGTGTGAATACACCAGCCATGGCCATTGCGGGCTGCTCGACGGGGAACGCATCCTCAACGACGAAACCGTGGAGATCCTGGTCAAGGAATCCCTGGCCCACGCCCGCGCCGGGTGTGATATCGTCGCCCCATCGGACATGATGGACGGCCGGGTGGCCGCCATCCGCCAAGGCCTGGATGCGGCGGGATTTCACTATACCCCCATCCTGGCTTATTCAGTGAAATACGCTTCCGGCTACTACGGCCCGTTCCGGGACGCCGCCGAATCCACCCCGGCCTTCGGCGACCGCCGTTCGCATCAAATGGATCCCCCCAACCGCCGCGAAGCCCTGCGCCAAGCGCGGCTGGATCAGGAAGCCGGGGCAGATCTCCTTATGGTCAAGCCGGGATTGCCCTATCTGGACATCCTCCGGGATTTGCGCGAATGCTTTGATTTACCCCTGGCCGTTTACAACGTCAGCGGCGAATACGCCATGGTCAAGGCCGCGGCTGCGCGCGGGTGGATCGATGAGAAGCGTGTGGTCATGGAGAACCTGGCCGCTTTCAAACGCGCCGGCGCGGATCTGATTCTTACCTACCACGCTCTTGACGCCGCCCGGTGGATTCAGGAATGATGGGCACCATCGTTTTGCAAAAAAAATATCCATATTCACATGGATCATTCAATTCGTGGGAGGTAAAACCATGACTCAAACCCGAAGAACTTTTTTGGCGAGCAGCACCTGGCTCGGCGCGGGATTGCTGGCCGGGGCATCCACGGCCAAGGCCGCGGTTTCCCTTAATCCTTCTGGAAAAGAAGGCGTGTTGAAATTCTCTTGCCAGGAAGGCATCATCCCCGGCAAGACACTGGCGGAAAAACTCGACAAGATGGAAGAGTGGGGATTCGTGGGCATCGAGCCGGGCGGCGGCGGCCTTCATAAGCGCGTCAACGAGTTTCAGGAAGCCTTGAAAGGCCGGAACATCCAAGTCAGCGCCATCTGTGCCGGCTTCCGAGGCGTGCCTGTTTCCGAATTTGCCGACCGCCGCAAGGAAGCCATGGAATCGATGAAGCAGATCCTGGACGCCGCCGGACAACTCGGCTCCACCGGCCTCATCTTCGTGCCTGCCTTCAACAGCCAGAGCCAGGCGGGACTGGTAGCCGCGCGCTTCATGCTGTTGGATTTCCTGCATGAAATCGCCGATCACGCCCAAAAAGCCGGCACCCGCATGCTCCTCGAGCCCCTCAACCGGCATGAGACCTGGTATGTCCGCCAGTTGTCGGACGCGGCCAAGATTTGCCAGGAAGTCAATCATCCCGCCATTTGCATGATGGGCGATTTCTACCACATGGGTATCGAGGAAGTCTGCGAATATTCCGCCTTCCTCTCCGCCCGCCAATATCTGCATCACGTGCACCTGGCCAGCCGCCCGAGCCGCAAGCAGCCCGGCTACGACGCCAACGACGACTTCCGCCCCGGCTTCCGCGCGCTCAAGGAAATCGGCTACCAGGACTATTGCAGCTTCGAGTGCGGCATCGAGGGAAAACCCGAAGTGGAAATCCCCAAGATGATGGCGTATCTCAAGCAGCAGTGGGCTGAAGCGTAAAGGCATCTCTGTTGGTTATTCTTTTTACTTTGGTTGTATGATATCCTGCGGCGGCAGGATATTTTTTTTGAACTGAGGTAGACCATGCGGTTCGAGCGCAAGGGAGAAAGCCCTTTTCACCCGGGGCAGCCGGTTCCCGTGGATCTCTTTGTCGGCCGCCGGAATGAAATCGACCGGATCAACCGCGCAGCCAAACAGGTCGCGTACGGGAAACCCCAGGCGGTTTATATCATGGGGGAATACGGCATTGGGAAAACCTCCCTGGCGCGGCTCATCCGGGTGATGGCGGAAGCGGATACTGGCCTCTGTGGCTTCCACGTTATGCTGGGTGAAAAGAATTCCCTGGACGGCCTGGCCATGACCACCGTGGAGGCGATACTCCAATCTGACGCCGTCCGGCAATCAACCTCCAGCAAGATACGCGATTTTGTGAGTATGTATATTGGAGAGCGAACCTTGTTCGGGATGACTCTCCGGCTCGATAAATTGAAGAAAGACGCGCCTTCCATCCAACAAGGCTTCTTGCCTTTCTTGCGATCTATTTATCAAACCCTTTCTCCCCGCTCTAAAGGCTTGATTCTTATCCTGGACGAGATCAACGGGATCGCCGGGCAGCCGGAATTCGCCTTATTTCTAAAGCGCCTGGTGGATGAAAACGCGGTCAGTGGCGCTCCCGTGCCTCTTCTCCTTATCGTTTGCGGGACACAAGAGAAATACGGCGAAATCGTCAAACACCATCGCCCTGTGGAAAGGATTTTCGAGATTGCCCTCATTGAGGCTATGACACAGGAAGAGAGATCAACTTTTTTCGACAAGGCCTTTCAAAAAGTGAATATGCAGGTGGACCAGGAAGCCATGAATATTCTCTGCGATTTTTCCGGCGGCCTTCCCCGCTTGATGCATCTGTTGGGTGATGCCGCGTTTTGGATCGCCGAGCAATCCGTTATCGATAAGGAGACCGCCATTTCGGCTGTCGCGGCTTCCGCGGAAGAAGTGGGACGGAAATTCGTGGATCAACAAGTCTATAAGGCGTTACGGAGCAAGGACTATAAAAATATTCTCAAAAAATTGGGACGCTTTGATTTTGATTTAGAATTCAAAAAAAGTGCAATCGAAAAGCAATCGAATGAAGAAGAGAAGAAAAAATTCAACACTTTCTTGCAGCGGATGAAAAAACTCAACGTCTTGGTTCCTGGTAAAGAGCGCGGGGAATATAAATTCCGCAACCGTTTAACCCGCTGGTATTTCTATCTGAACTCCGTGGATGACTAAGGCTTCAATGAAAACCTCCCCCTACCGCATTCCTGATCCTTCCCACTGGCCTGGCCGGTGGCTCAACCAAATCCACACCGGCGACGCGCGGGCCACGTTGCGCCATCTGCCGGATGCCTGCGTGGCCTTGGCGGTCACCAGCCCCCCGTACTGGAACGTGATCGACTACGACATTCCAGGGCAAATCGGCCACTCGACCTATGAGCACTACTTGGAAGATTTGCTGGCGGTTTGGAAGGAAACGTTCCGGGTGCTGATCCCCAACGGTAAACTGGCCATCGTCACGCCCATCATGCCCATCCCCAAAAAAGTGATGAATAGCCAGCACACCCGCCATCTCAAAAACATCTGTAGCGATATCGAGCAGACCATCCTCGCGGGCATTCCCGGATTCCACCGCTTCAGCCTGTTTGTCTGGCAGAAGCAAACCACCGTCAAGATGTTCGGCAGCTATCCCTATCCGCCGAATCTCTACGAAGACAACACCATCGAGTTCATCAACGTCTTCGTGAAGGACGGCCCGCCGCCGCCCATCGCCAAGGCGGCCAAAGAAGCCAGCCGGATGACCCAGGCCGAGTGGCGCAACCTCACGATGCAGGTATGGCCAATCTACCCCGCCGACGTGAAGCGTTCCGGCTGCCATCCCTGCCCGTTTCCGCCCTCCTTGCCCCTGCGCCTCATTTGGATGTACACCTACCGGCGTGCCCCCGAGGCTGGATTTGAGGGCGACATCGTTCTCGATATGTTCAACGGCACGGGCGCGACAACCCTCGCCGCCCAGGCCGCCGGGCGGAACTTCATCGGAATCGACCTCAATCCGGACTATTGCGCCATCGCGCGGGAACGGCTCGTAAACGAATCCTTCGATCCTTCCTCGATTCTCTTGGAGTTTGTCAAGGTCAAAAAATCCCGCCGCAGCCGGTAAGGATTGGGTACAATAGGAAACATGCCGTCCAACATAAGGGACGGATGCAATCATAGGGAGAGAGCGTTCATGGATACCCAAAAGCGGATGAATTTAAAACCGGTTGTTTACGTTGGAATCAGCGCGCTTGTCTTCATGCTTATCCTCTCGGTCTATGGGTGGATTCAAGTGGGGCCGGAGCAGAAAATTCCCGTCCATTGGGGAATCGACGGGCAGCCGGACCGCTATGGATCGAAGTTCGAAGGCCTGCTTAGCATCCCGTTGGTTTCTGTTTTCTTATTGGCGTTGTTTCTGGTAATTCCCTGGCTGGAACCCCGGCGTTTGAACCTGGAGCAATCCCAGACGGCCTACAAGGCGATCGCCATCGGTCTATTTCTGTTCATGACTATTCTGCATGGGGTTTTGGTCTTGAGCGCGTTGGGACACCGATTCCAAATGAACAAGATCGTCTTTACCGGCGTGGGTTTCCTGTTCGTCATCATCGGGATCAGTATCAGGAAAATCCATAGCAATTTCTTCATGGGCATCCGCACGCCGTGGACGCTTTCCAGCGAGTTGTCCTGGCAGAAAACCCACCAGCTGGGTGGCATCCTGTTCACCGTTCTGGGGATCGTAATCCTGATACTCCCATGGTTTACCGGGGGATCGTTCCTGATCTATGTGCTCATCACTGGAATCGCCGTGGTCGCCTTGGTACCAGTCATTTACTCGTATGTGATCTGGAAATCGGATCCCAATAAACAAACCTCCGGCCGCTAACCGTTATGTTCCGTTCTTCCCTTCGTTAAGATTTATACAACATGAAGATTTATACAACATGGAGGGAGGGCAAGCGCTATGAGAAATTGGATTCCTCTTTTTTTGTTGATTCCGAGTGTTTTTTTACTCCTCTGTTGCTCCATCCAGCCGGAGAACGGGGAAAAAACAACAGCCGAGGACGCTGTTTCGCGTGATCTGCACCCACCCCGGATTTTCATTTCCGAGGAAGAAATACAAACGGTGGTGTCTTCCGGAAATGTGGCCCAAATTGCCCAACTGTGCCTGAATCTGGTATCAGGTGGAGATTTCCAACACCCAATGACCCTATTTTCTCCCGCGTTGAAAGAAAAAATGTCCCCCGCGCGGCTGCAAAAATGGTGGGAAGCCAATCTCGAGGAGATGGGCCCGTTCAAAAGGCGGGGAGCCGTGGGCGTGGCGTCTGAAAAGGGCCGCACGGTGATTTACGTCGGTTGCTGTTTCGAACAAGGTATCCGGGACTTGCGTGTGGAATTCAATTCCCACACCCAAATTGAGGATTTATCCTTGGTGCCCACAGGCGTTTTTCAGGGATTGCCGGTCGAAATTAAGGAAATAGTGGAACCGGAGACCAACACACCGAATCAATAAATTCATGGTTCCTCTGGATGGAATCACAACGGGCGTGGATCAGATATGGATTACGCGGAGAATGGACCGGGCCTGTTCACCATTTGCGCCAGGTGTCCTCATAAATGAACACATGCCCCACGCCGTAAAAGCCATCCCCGGCAATGGGGCGGATCACTACCCGGGCAACGGACTGAGTTTGCGCGGATTCCGGAAGAGGGAGAATCCGGCTCCGCAGACCCCGGGCGGTGACTTTGGGAACCACCACGGAACCCAAAAGGGGCGCATCGTCGGCCTCCCTGTCCGGACCGTAGATCCGCACTTCGTATTCATCGTTGTTATCCGCCGCGATTTCCAGCAGATTCCCCAAGGCAGGGGGATCGAACCGCACGGACAATTCTCCCGTGGCGGGGATGATCCCCACGGCGGCCGTGTCCCACGCGGCCCCATCGGGTTTCGAAAGCGCGAGAGAAGCCGGCTCCACGGGGGCGTGGAGATCCCGGGAGAGGCGGCTGCGCAAATAGTTCCGGAACCGATAATCCTCCTGGCGGTTGTAAATGAAAATTTCACTTCCTCGGCAGGGTTGCCGGAAGGCCGGTTCGCCGAATTCCTCCAAAATCCGGTTGGTCTGCATGCGGTCCGTCACAATGAACTGATACCCAGGGAATCTCCCTTTCCGGCCGGGATCGTTGCCATACCAGGAAAGATTATTGATCCAGGCATAGAGAGCCAGGTTGGGATGAAGCTGGTTAACCCGGAGGCCCGCGCGTGAATACATCGTGATGAATTTCGCGTTCCAATAATCGCCATAGCCGAATCGCAGGCCTTTCTCCCGCGCCAGCCGGTCCAGGCTTTGAACATTGGAGGGGTAACTCAATTTCAATTCGCTCCAGCGCAAGGAAAGAGCCTCGGGCAGGACCACGGCCGCGCTGTAAACCGTCACGCAGATCAAGAGGGACGATTTGATCCAGATCGAAATCCGATCGCGGTATGTGAACAGTGCCATCGTGAGAGAAAGCAGAGGCAACAGGTAGCAGGGCAAAAGATACCGGCGCTCGGAAGGGGAAATCCAAAACGACGCGTAAATGGTGGAGGACACGCTTCCGGCCAGGGAAAAAAAGGTAAACACCACCAAGAACAATAGGGCGTGATCCGGATGGACATTCCCAAACGTACGGGAATCACGACCCCGCAACACCAGGATGGATCGCCGGATCATCCCGATAAACAATCCGGCAAACAGTACCAAATGAATCAAAAACGAGCGATCCACCGTGGTGAAACAGGTATATAAATCGTTCCCCATGTGGGAAGCGGTGGCCCCCCAGCGGGCGGGATTGATCCGGGTCCCGGGATCAACCAAGACAGCGCCAAGCAGGTGTTGAATCAGGCCACTCCATACGCCATGCGACAAACCGGCCGCCAGGAGGGATAGCCCGAAGAAGGAAAGGAATCCACGCCAAGCCGTCGCGCCCAAAGCACAAAAAAAAATCCCCGTGAACAGGAGGGGAATGATGAATTGGGGAAGGATGAGAATATCTGATACGCAACCAGCGGTCACGACGCAAAAATAGAGAATCAAGATTCCCCATGTTTCCCCCCGGGTCAGAATCCGATACACCAAAGCCAACAGGAGCAATCCGGCATAGAAATTCCCCGCATGAAAGGAAGGCATAAAGAAAAAGGTGGTTAATTGCAGATTATCGGGAAGTTGCAGCAAGGCAATGAAATATAGCATCGCCGTCAACGCATAAAGTGACGCCCGCTTGGGCGTAGAAGTCCAGCATAGGAGGCCTGTGAAGAACACGGCGATTCCCAACCAAAACACCGCAATATAAAGCGCGTATCCCAGCCCCACATCCTCCGCCAGCCCCAGGCAGGCGAACATCAGGGCCATGTCCGGGAAAAAGTACGGCGCGGGAGGCAGATTCCAGCCCTCCCAACCATACCCATCGACGAAAAGGTCTTTGTACAGGCAGGCTAAATAGAGCGCGTCGCTATTCAATCCCGCTTGGATAAATCCCCGCGCGATGTTCAGCAATCCCAGCACCATCAAGGCGGCCAATCCCGCCCCGGCGGCGGTTTCCGCCAACCGGCCGCGCGCCAGGAATGCGATTCGGCTTCCTATGGTTTGAAACCAATTTCTATGGTTCGGCTTCCACAACGAAGGCATCCTATTCTTCGAATTAAATATAACAATGGATGATCCGGCAAATGCATACTTTCCCCACAGATGGCAGCCGGTAGTTCAATCGAGCCACCTGAACCCAATCAGTCCCTGTTCCTTCTCTCTCTAGAAGAGGACAAGGGTGAGGAACAGCCTTTTCACTAATTCATGACTTGACGGAAGAAGTAGCAACCTCACGAAACAGCGGAGTCTCCGTAAGGTGACCGCTTCACGGCTGCCCAAGGCTTCAATCCAACGCAAAATTCCAACCTCCGCAAATCCCGGATAATCCAATGCAATTCCAGTTTGCCTCTACTCCCCGGAAATTCACCATTCACGCTTTGCATTCTATCCTCACTCCTCTATGATGTGGATTGTCCCATGCGGTTTTTGCTGCCTGAAATTCGCCAGCTGGCCGCAAGGATTTATTCACCCCGCGCTGGGTTATCCAGTTGTCCAAACCGAGTACGGAAAGAAAGGCTTGAAAGATGATACACGTCCATCGTTATCCTTCCCCCAAAACATTTCTGATCGTGGCGTTGCTTTCGTTACCAATAGTCCTGGCATCCTTGCTCCAGGCAGAAGATAAGGCAGGACCGCCCCCCCACCCGGTCTCCTTCCAAAAGCATGTGCTCAACGCCGATTCCCGTTTTGAAACCGCCGGCATCGGCGACATCGACGGAGATGGCAAGAAAGATGTCATGTGTGGCGGATTTTGGTACGCCGCGCCGGATTGGCAGCCCCACCGGGTGGGAACCATCGAGGAGTCCAGCGGTTACCATAACGATTTCGCCAACCACTTGCAGGACGTGGACGGAGACGGCGACTTGGACGTCATCTCGGTCACTTGGTTCAGTCAGGAGATTCTCTGGCGCGAGAATCCCGGGGCGAAGGGCGGCGATTGGCCCACGCATACGATCGACAAACCCGGAAACGTTGAAACCGCGCTGTTCGCGGACCTGAGCGGAGATGGAGTGGACGACATCGTCCCCAACATCATGGGGGAAGTCGCCTGGTATGAATACATGAAAGATCCCGCCGGTGGCCCGAAATGGATCAAGCACACGGCGGGCCAGGAAGGCGCGGGGCATGGCATCGGCGTGGGCGATGTCAACCAGGACGGGCAGTGGGATATCATCTGCCCTAAGGGCTGGTATGAGGTAAAAAAAGAAAACAGTCAATTCACGTATCGATGGCATGCTGAGTTCGACCTTGGCTCCACTAGCGTCCCCATCTTGGCGCACGACGTCAACGAAGACGGGCAGATGGATCTTATCTGGGGCTATGGCCATGATTACGGCCTGTTCTGGGCGGAGCAACGGCAAGAAGACTCGAAACGGACCTGGACAATCCACGTGATCGATAAAAGCTGGTCGCAGCCGCATTGCCTCCTGCTTGCCGATCTGGATGGCGATTGCCGCGCGGAATTGATCACCGGCAAACGGTATTGGGCGCATAATGGCAACGATCCCGGCGAAAATGATCCCCGGTGTATTTATTA